>Ga0209062_1000226_pt1 | contig 210358 bp, 168 predicted proteins | sample Coa_R2_2_FD_187158 | JGI IMG/M metagenome (GOLD analysis project Ga0209062, IMG submission 187158) | Surface soil microbial communities from Centralia Pennsylvania, which are recovering from an underground coalmine fire - Coalmine... | ecosystem: Environmental > Terrestrial > Soil >... | reverse complement strand
CCCCCCTCGCACCGGTGGGTTCGAGGTCTACCTCGCCCCGCTCCCGGTGCCAGAGATCAAAACTCACTTCCCGATTCACGTCAACCCTCGCCACCTCCCGGCCGCCTGCCCCATTCATACCAGGTACGACCGGCTGTGGCGGTCGTTCGAGGAGCGGTTGGGCAAGGCGGCGGGCACGCGGGCGCTGATCGGGCTGCTGGAGCTGGGCCGGCAGGTGGGGTACGGCCGCTTGCAAGCGGCGGTCGAACGGGCGCTGGATCTGGGGCTCACCGATCCGGCGGCGGTGTGGCATCTGGCCGGCCAGCCCCAGGCCGCGCCGCCGCCGCTGAGCGAAGCGGGGCGGTGGGCGCGATATGAACGGCCGCAACCTGGCGTGGCTGAGTATGACCAGTTGCTGTCAGCCGGGGCCATGCCCGGAGGGGTGCAATGAAAGCGGCGCTGCAAGAAGTGGAACAGGCCGCGGTGCTGCAACACTGCAAGGCGCTGCGGCTGCCGGTGGTGGCGGCGCAGTTTGCGCCGCTGGCGGAGCAGGCACAGCGGGAGAAACAAGGGCCGGTGCGGTATCTGGAGGCGCTGCTGGCTCAGGAGGTGGACGAACGCGAGCGCCATTGCGTGGAACGCCGGGTGCAGGAGGCGCGGCTGCCGCGGATGAAGACGCTGGAGGAGTTCGACTTCAACCAGGCGCCGGGAGTCGATGCCGCCCGCATGCGGGATCTGGCCACGGGCGGCTACATCGAGCGCACCGAGCCGGTGGTGTTGCTGGGCGAGTCCGGCACCGGCAAGACCCATCTGGCGACGGCGCTGTGCGTCGCCGCGTGCCGGCAGCGGCGGCGGGTGCGCTTCATCACCGCCGCCAACCTGATCACGGAGTTGGTCGAGGCCCGCCAACAGAACGCCCTGCGGCGCGCCCTGTCGCGCTGGCTCAAGTACGACCTCATCGCGCTCGATGAGGTCGGCTACGTGCCGTTGGCCGACGCGGGCGCGGAGTTCCTGTTCCAGGTGATCGCCGAACGGGCCGAGCGGGCGACGATCATCATCACCACCAACCTGCCGTTCTCGGAGTGGACCCAGGTCTTTCCGAGCCCCCGGTTGTGCAAGGCGCTGCTCGACCGGGTCACCGACCGCGCCCACATCATCGAAACCGGAACCGATTCCTATCGCTTCCGCCGCACCGCCGCCAGGAGGGGCCGAGCCTAGCCGAACCCGCCCCTGGGATGCGCTTCCGCTCCGGGCCGCCTACGGCGCCCCTCCGCTCCAGCGCATCCCAGGCCAACCGCAACCATCCCCAAGGTGGGGCCAAATCAGGCCATCGCAGTGGGGCCACTCCAGATTGACGAAATCAAACGGCAGTTCAGCGAGCAGTGTGTACCCATAAATTCGTCGATGTTCGTTCCAGCCCCCTACGAACCGCGCGCGCTCGCCAGGATCGACGCGCGGGTGCTCGCGCGCTTGTAGGAATTCCCAATTCGCTGCCATCTCGCGAATCAACCTGTCCAGGTGGTCGACCCTCACGTCGATGCGACGCGCGAGTGTGTGGTGAATAATTTTTTGCTCTTCCCACTTATCGGCAATGCGCAGCGGCTGAGGAAAGTCACCGGTTCCAGGGTTGCGTAGGAGGACGGAAATTGAAAACGAATGAATGGTGCTTGGACGAACTGCTGCTGCTGCCGGATGAGCTGAAATCTTCTTCGCCAGCTCAGCAGTGGCAGCGCGCGTAAAAGTCAACAACTTGACACGCGGCGCAGTTTGGCTGGCCAAGAGGCGTTCCAAGAGTGCTACAACAGTGGCGCTTTTTCCCGTGCCGGGTCCTGCCAGAACTAGCGCGTGCTGGTTAGCACGGTGACCAAGGATCGCCTGCTGCTCTTGCGTAGGCTCGTACATGCCAGAGTTAGAACCGGTTAGCCTGGCCAGCAACAGGGCCGGCGCATTTGTAGTGCTCCCCTCAAAACTAGACAGTCACGGCCTCGGAATTTAGTACAGCTTTGAACGCCAAGAGGGCCTCGTGCGGGGTGCGATTCTTCACTCCGCGATGAGGCCGGTCGTGATTGCACTCCTCGATCCAGCGAGCGATGCTGCCCCGTGCTTCTTCCAAGCTCCGATACTCCGCCGTCCAGACTTCCTCTTCCTTCAAGACGCTGGCCATGCTGGACACCCATCCCAAAAAGAATGATGAAAAACGGTGGCACGGAGTCAAGAATGCAGCAATATGCAGGTAAAGACAGGTATGGCGGAGAGGGGGGGATTCGAACCCCCGGTACAGGCTTTAGTCCCGTACAACGGTTTAGCAAACCGCCGCCTTCAGCCACTCGGCCACCTCTCCCGGCGTGCGTGCTGCCTACGATTATAGGGGCTGCCGCCGCCCCAGCGAAATCGGCCTGCCGGCGCGGCGGCGGGACGCAGCGCGGCGGGCGGGCACCAGACCCGCAGTGATGAAAAGACGCTCTGCGGCCCCGATACGCCGGTTTCACGGGCTGCCTCCTGTGCCTTGGTGTAGAACCGCTCGTACGCCTGCCGGCCGGAATCTCGACAGGGATCCCCATCGTCAGGACGGTGCCTTGGAATGACGCAATCGAATCCACCGACAAGCGCGGCCACTAATGGCAAGAGCCGGCTGAATTGACGCGGAACGAAAACCGCAGCATCATTCTCGGGGCCCCGGCGGCCGCAACGGCTTCGCTCAGCGGAATGGGAGCGAGATTCCAGCGGCCGCAATTTTAGTGGGTGAACCGGTTTCCCCCGGGGCGGCAGCAGGCGCAGCCGGATGGACGAATATCGAGGGAGCTTGTTCGGGATCACCTAGGAGGGTTGCTCGAATGCCGAAGCCAGCGCCGGAACTCGCCGCTACCGCACGCAAGCTTTTCCCATTAGGTTTGATCGTAGCGTTCGCTCTGGCTGGATCGGCGGCAGGCCCGATTGGCTCCCCTGCCGGGGCGGCGAACCGCACGGAACTCCTTTTCCTCGGCACTGCCGGCGGACCGCCCCTGCGCCCGGACCGCTCCGAACCCTCCACGTTGCTGATCGTCGACGGCCGCGAATATCTCATCGACTGCGGCGTCGGCACCATGCGCCGCATGCTGGAGGCCGGCGTTCACTCCGACGAGATCGCGACAATCTTTCTCACACACCTGCATCCAGACCACGCTCTCGGCCTCGCCGATGTGATGGAGAATGACTTTTTCCAGTTGAGGGGCGGCAATTCCGCACAGACCATCGCGATCTACGGCCCACCCCGGACTCAACAGCTCGTCGACGCCGCATTCGAGTACATCGCGATTGCGTTCGGCGTTTTTGCCGCGGAGCCGCCGTCGGCATACACCAAGGGTGCCAACGGGAAGCTCCTTAGCCCGTTCAACGCCCATGAGGTCGAGAACGGCGGCGTGATTTTTCAGGACGACAAAATTCGTGTCACCGCCGCCGAGAACACTCATTACGCGCTGATGCCGGCGCAAGCGCGCACGCGGATGAAGTCATATTCCTACCGCATCGAGACGCCGCATGGGGTGGTTGTTTTCACCGGCGATACCGGCCCGAGCGACGCGGTTCTGCGCTTGGCGCAGGGAGCGGATGTGCTCGTGACGGAGGTCGAGGACCTCAACCAGATTTCAGAATTCGTGAACCGAATGGCCGAAAGGAATCACTGGACGGCGGAACGGACGGCTGCGCTAATGGCGCACATGCGACGCGAGCACCTTAGCGAAGAAGAAGCCGGCATTATGGCTGCCAAGGCGGGGGTGAAGTCGCTGGTGCTCTACCACTACGACCCCGCGGATCCGGCAGCTTACGTCGCCGCGGTCAAGAAGATGTTTCCCCGCCCAGTGTTTGCGCCCGCCGACTTGGAACGATATTGCCTCCGCTCGGTTCCTCAAGGAGCGTACAAGAGCCAAACCGTTCTGAGTCTGTGCGGCCATGCGTCGGCGAACGCCTCACGGGTGCGTTGAGGTTCCGATGCTGGCAGTCATTACCTAACGCGCCCAGCTGTCTCGTCCCGCCGAGGCATGCTGTCGCTCTCCAGCCGAAAACGATCCGTGTGCCGGGCGGCATGCGCGCCGAGTCTGCTGATGCCCGCTGCGAAAGCGGCCTTCGGGCAGGCGCGTCACAAGCCCGGAGCACGGCGAAAGGCGGCGTTGCCGGCGGAAACTGCCGCACGCTTGCCGCTCGCTACGCTACAAATGCGGTATATGAGCTCGGCTAAGCGGAGCCCCTCAACTCCGCGGGCGGCCGACGCCAGCGATGCGCGGGCCGCATCGGGGGCGCCGGCAACGGCAACGTCAGCGGCGGCCTTGCTCGGCGCGCCGCTTCGCCCGCTCGTGAATGAGCTTCCAACCGCCTTCCATGCTCCGGCGCCGCTCTTCGGGGATCGCGCCGATCGCGTAATGATGGAAGCGAATGAGCGTGCCGCCGCGCTGCTCGCTCAGGCGGTACTGCACGTTCGAGACGGTCGCGAACGACATCATCAGCGGGCCGTGAAACTCGAGCAGCGACGGCCGCTTGATCGCCTGCACGTGCGCCCAAAAATGGCCGTTGTTATCGCCCAGGTCCCGGTACCAGCGCCCGCCAGGCCACGGCTCGATCTTGGCGTGCAAGGGCTTCTCCTCCATGTCCGTGAACGCCGGCCCCAACTCCTCAAGCAGCGCCGCGAACGTGGCTTCCGGCGCGGCGTTGACAAAGATTTCTTGCTCGATGCTCAGAGTCAAATCCTCGGCCCTGAGTTCTTTCGTTTCGGTGGTCATCGTTTCTCCTTTTGCCGCTCTTGGCGAGCGGCGATGTGATATTTGCTGCCTCGAAAACCTCGGCGCGGCGCCGCGCCCCGCCTATCCTTCCGACTCGGGCTCGCTCGCGCCGGCCGTGGAGCGCTCGGCGCGCTCCTTGACGCGGTTCAGCGTGTCGCGCCAGAACCGCTCGAACTCGCCCGTCCACTCATGCAGCGGGCGGAGCGCCACCGCATTGGTCCGGTAGAGCTTCTGCCTGCCTTCCCGGCGCACCCGCACCAGATCCACCTCCCGCAGCACCCGCAAGTGCTTCGAAATCGAGGGCTGCTCGAGTCCGAGAGCCGCCACGATCTCGCTGACCGAGCGCTCCCGGCCGGCCAGGAACGCCAAGATGTCCCGGCGCCGCGGTTCGGCCACGGCGTTGAAGGGATCCGAGGTGGTCGCGGCCCGCGCCATACAAACCGACAATACATTCCTATATGGGAATATGTCAAGCAAAAATTTAGCGGGATTCGACGGGCTCCGGTAACACCCTGAGCGGGAATGGTTTACGGCTGGGGCGGGCGCCAGACGGCGACGCGGGAGTCGGCGGCGCCGTAATAGAGAAACCACGCGCGGTGGAAGTGGACGAGGCCTTCGAGGAACGTCGTGCCGGCGCCGTACTGGCCGTTGGTTTCGTACCCGGCGGCGGGAGCAAAGAACGGCCGCGCGGTGCGGGCGAGGAGGCGGGCGGGAGCGGCGGCGGAAAAGAGCGCTTGCCCGGCGGCGTAGCGGCCGGCCGGCAACGACGGATCGCCGCTGGTGCGGGCATTCATCGCGTTGTAGAGCAGCACGATGCCCTTCTGGGTCAAGAGCGCGGGCGCACCGGGCTCGGTGAGCGCGCTGTCGAAGCGGCCGGGCCGCGGCGGCAGCACCACGGGGCCCGGCTGCCAATCGATCAAATTGGTTGAAGTGGCGATGCGCACGCCCTGATCGCCCCAATACATCCAGTAGCGGCCGCCGATCTTGACGGCGCGCAGGCGGCCGTTCTCGAGCGCGGTGACGATGGCTCCCGATTTCGTCCAGCGCCGCGCCCACGCGCCGCCCAGTTCGGCAAAGGCCGGGCCGCGCTTGAGCCAGTGAATCAGATCGCGCGAGGTGGCGATGGCGAGGCGCGCCTGGCGGCGATTCCACTGCGTATAGGTCATCACGAACAGACCGCCGGGCGCGGCCACCACCCGCGGATCCTCGCATCCGCCCCCGCGCTCGTCGGCCGATTGCGCATCGGCGGCGGGAAACAGCACCGGCTGCGGCCGGCGGCGGAAATGCACGCCGTCGGCGCTTTCCGCCCAGCCGATGCGCGAAACGTGGCCGCCGATGGCGGCGGCGCCGGTGTCATCCTCGGCGCGGTACAAGAGCACGACCTTGCCGCCGCGGACGATCGCGGCGGGATTGAAGACGTGCAGCGCTTCCCAGCGCACGGCCGGCTGCCCGGGCGCGGCGAATAGGGCCGCGGGATCGGGCGCCAAGATGGGATTGCGGGGCGTGCGTACGAACGGTCCGAGTTGCCACCCCGCCCGCGCCGGAGCCGCAGGGCGTTGCCGTGCCGGCGCCGGCAGCGGCGCCAGCGCCGCGAGCGCCAGCAGCGCCGCCAGCGGCGCGAGCAGATTCGGCGAGGTTCGATCCGGCATGTTTAGGCCCTCCTGGTAGAAACCCGCCTTATGGCGCGCGGTGCGGCCGCCCAAGGGGCGGCGGGACGAGCACGCCGGCCGAGCGCACCCAAAACGCGGCGCCCCGGGGCCGCGCTCGAAAGCTGCACCGGCGCGACGCGAAGGCACCCTCGGGACCGCAGGCCAACGAACCATCGCCTGCGACGCGCCTAGACGCGCTCGATTTCGATGCGCGGCAGCAAGCGGGCGACGTCGTCGGGACGCACTTGCGCGCACTCCTTGGTCAGCACGTTGGCGGTGCCGCAGGCGGCGGCCAGGCGCAGGCAATCGGCGAAGGGCAAATTGCGCGCCAGGCCGACGGCAAACCCGCCCAGGGCGGCATCGCCGGAGCCGACGGAGTTCACGCGCGGAACCTGCGGAGCGAAGGCCCGCACGGCGCCGTCGCCGCCCAGGGCATAGAGGCCGCCGGCGCCATTCGAGATCAAGGGCAGCTCGACGCCGCAATCGCGCAACCGCGCCAAGGCTGCGGCGAAGTCGCCGGGCGCCTCCAGGCGCGCGTGCAGCAACTCCTCGGCTTCGGCGCGATTGGGCTTGATGGCGCGCAAGCGCGGGCCGGCGCCGTTGCGCGCCAGGGCGGCGCGCAGCCATTGCCGGCTGGTGTCGAGGAGGATGGCGCGGCCGGGGCGGGCGACATCGGCGATCAGGTCGTTGTAGATCGCATCGGGGCAGCCCGGCGGCACGCTGCCGGAGAGCACCACCACCTGGACCTCGTCCGTGAGGCGGCGCAAGGCGGCGCGCAGCGCCGCCAGCGCTTCGCCGCCCACGGGAGCGCCGGGTTCGACAATTTCGGTCTCCGTGCCGTCGTCTTCGACCAGCACGAATGCGGTGCGGGTGTCGGCGGTCACTCGCACCGGCGCCACGCGAATATCCTCGCGCGCCAGTTCCGCCAGCAAGTAGTCGCCGGTGTAGCCGCCGAAGAAGCCCACCACCAGCACCGCCTCGCCGAGCACGCGCATCACGCCGGCGGCGTTGATCGCCTTGCCGCCCGCCGAAGTGACGACTTCGGCGGCCTGCTGATGACGGCCGCGGTCCAATTGCGGCAGCCGCAAATATTTGTCCACGGCGGGATTGAGAGAGACGGCGCAGATCATTGGGGCCGCCGAGCGCGGGTCCAGCATTCATTTTGCCACTCGCCCCGCGCGCGGGCGGCGGCTCGAAAGTCCGGAATGCGGCCGGGAGCGGCGCGCGCCCGCCCGCGGGCGGCGGAAGCGGCGACCTATACTGAAGACATGGGCACGCCCACCACCGAAGTCCTGCTGGACGCCCTGCGCTTGGTGCGCGATCCCGATCTCGGGCGCGACATCGTCGCGCTGGCGATGGTGCACGATCTGGCGGCGCGCAACGGCGAAGTGTGGCTGACGTTGCGGCTGCCGAGCACCGCGCAAGAGACGCGCGAGCGGATCGAGCGCGAGGCGCGGGAGCGGCTGCTGGCGTTGCCCGGCATCGCGCAGGCGCACATCAAGCTCGATCTCAACGTCCCCGCCGCCGGTCTCGCGCACGGCCAGCAGGCGCTGCCCGGGGTCAAAAACATCATCGCCATCGGCTCCGGCAAGGGCGGCGTCGGCAAGACCACGGTGGCGGTGAACGTGGCCATCGCGCTCGCCGAGCTGGGGGGCGTGGTGGGGCTGATGGATGCGGATGTGTACGGGCCCAACGTGCCGCGGATGATGGCGATCCATGAAGCGCCCCGCGTCCTCGAGCAAAACCGCATCGAGCCGCTGCGCAATTACGGCGTCAAAGTCATTTCGATGGGCCTGATCAGCCCGGGCGACCAACCGGTGATCTGGCGCGGGCCGATGCTGCACAGCGCCGTGCAGCAATTCCTGCGCAACGTGGAGTGGGGCGAACTCGACTACCTCATCATCGACATGCCGCCGGGCACCGGCGACGTGGCGCTGACGCTCGCGCAAAGCGTGCCGATGACCGGCGGCGTGATCGTGACGACGCCTTCCGACGTTTCGCTCGAGGACGCGCGCAAGGCGCTGGGAATGTTCCAGCGGCTCAAGATCGAAGTGCTGGGCGTGGTCGAGAACATGAGCTCCTTCGAGTGCCCGCACTGCCATCACCCCGTCGATATCTTCAGCCAGGGCGGGGGACGGCGCATCGCCGACCAATTCAGCGTGCCGTTTTTGGGCACGCTGCCGTTGCTGCCGGAGGTGCGGGACGGCGGGGATCGCGGCCAGCCGGTAACCGTCGCCGGCGCCGGCAATGCCGCGGCGCATCCCTATTACGCGCTGGCGCGGCGGCTGGCCGCCGAGGTCGGCCTGCGGGCGGCGACGGCCGGCGCCGAGCAAGACGTCATTCAGATTCGCCCCTGAGCGCGGGGAGGGACGTGGAAGAACGCGATTTTTTCACCGAGAAGCAGATCAGCAAGCCGGCCCGGCTGACTTGCAGCTTTTGCCGCACCGAAAACGAATACCAATTGGCCTGGGTGGTGCGGACGAAAAAGAACAGCCTGCCGCCCCGCGCCGACAGCGTGGACCGAGCCCGCTTCGCCAAACTGCAATCCTATATGGTGCGCCGCGATGACAAGGTCGCCTGCGTCAACCCGCGCTGCCGCAAAACGTTCGAGATCAGCGGCGTTCAAACTGTGGTCCTGCTCTAGGCGCGCGGCGGCGCCAAGCGCGGTGCGCTGCGCATCGTCAGCCGCGGCGGCTGAGGCCTTCGACTTCAGGCTCGTCGAGCGGCTGCACCCAGACGGTGTGGGCGACGGCGCTTTCCCGCCCGGCGGCCCATTCGCGATGGCGGCGCACGGCAGCAGCGGCCAGCGCCATCCCCGTCCAAACCAGAGCCAGCCCCAGCGCGATGTTGAGGAACAGATTCAGCCCCGCGTTCCACAACTCGCCATGGCGGGCCAGCCGCAGGGTTTCATATTCGAACGTCGAGAAGGTGGTAAAGGTGCCGATGAACCCTACCGCGATCACGGTGCGCAGCTCGGCGGAAAAGAGCGCCGTGGATTCGGCGAGCTGCATCAGCAGGCCGATGAGGAAGCAGCCGATGAGGTTTTCGCCCAGTGTTCCGAGAGGAAAGGCGGGCCCGAAGAACCGCGCCATGCCACCGGAAAAGCCCCACCGCGCCAGCGCTCCCGCCGCCCCCGCCAGAGCGAGATAAACGACTTCCATGATGACCCCCTAGGCGCCCGCGCGGGCGGGCGGTGATTCGCAGGGGTCATCAGTCCGATGATCCAGGACGGTTCGCGGTCTACGCAGCCAGCCGTCGGGGGAACCCCATCCCCAAGGTCCATTCTAACTCCATCGCGCCGGCGTCGCCGCGCTCTAGCTCGCGGCGCCGCCGTCGGCGGCCAGCGTTGCGGTCTTCTCCGCAACCGGCTCTGGGATCCAGGGGAAGAAAATCTCGAAGACCGTGCCTTGATTCTTTTGGCTGGCGACGAAGACGTGGCCGCCGCTCTGCTCGACGATGCCATGCACGCTCGCCAAGCCTAGCCCGGTGCCCATTTTCTTGGTGGTGAAAAACGGCTCGAAAATCTTGGCTTGCGTGGCCGCGTCCATGCCGACGCCCGAATCGGCCACGCGCACGACCGAAAACACCCCGGCGGGCAGGCGGGGCGTGGCCTTGGTCTGCCGCACGACGCGGGTGGCCAGGCTGAGCGTCCCTCCCTCGGGCATGGCGTCGCGAGCGTTCACGATCAAGTTGACGAGCGCATGGCCCACCTGCACCGGATCGACCATGGCCCAGCATGGCTCGGCGGTGACTGCCAGATCCAGGCGGATATTCTCGCCGATGAGCGGCCGCAGCAAGCCCGCGTGCTGTTCGACCAGCTGGCTCAAATCCACGGCGCGCGCTTGCAAGATCTGGCGCCGGGAGAACGCCAGCAGCTGGCGGGTCAACTGCGTCGCGCCATCGGCGGCGGTCTTGATCATGTTCAGGCGGTCTCGGTCCAACTGCGAGCGGTTGCCGTCCAGCAGGAGCAGCTCGGTATGGCCGGAAACGACCGTAAGCAGGTTGTTGAAGTCGTGGGCGATGCCGCCGGCGAGCGTGCCGATGGCTTCCAATTTCTGCGCTTGGAACAGGCGCTCCTCCAGTTGTTTGCGCTCGGTGATGTCCAGCAGCGTCCCCTCGACCACCGCCGGCATGCCCGGCTCGCGCACCAAGGCGGCGGAGACCAGCACCCAAACCGACGTGCCGTCGTGGCGCCGCAGCTGCCGCTCGCTGGCCAGCAGGCCGGTTTCGCTCAGCGCGCGGTTGGCGGCGGTGAAATCCTCTTCGTGAACGTAGAGCTGCGCAACCGGCGCCGCCAGCAGCTCCTCGACGGTGTCGAATCCGAGAATGGCGGCGGCGGCGGGATTGGCGTCGAGCAGCACGCCGTCGAGGGTGCGGCGGTACACGCCGGCTTGGTTATATTCGAACAGGCGGCGATAGCGCTTCTCCGAGCGCTGGCGCTCGCGCAATTGACGCCAGGCGGCGCGATGCGCTTGCAACAACAAAAAGCACGCCAGCAGCATCGCGACGACCGTGGCCGGCAGCATGCGCGCGCCTTCTTGACGCAGGCGCTTGGGCATGGCCAGCAGCGCCGCGCTTTCCTCGCGCTGGATCGAGGCCATGGCCGCGTAAGCCTGATCGCGCAAGCTCCGGCCCCGGTCATACGCGGCCCGGGCGGCCTTGGCGCCTTGCCCGGAACGCATCGCGATGGCCGCGCCCATTTCCGCCTCGCCTGCGGCTAGTAGGCGGCTGACGCGCGCCAGCGCTTGGGCCTCCTGCGCGTTGTCGCGGGTCAAGGCGGCGAGCCGTTTGAGGGTTTGGTGATAGCGGGCAGATTCTCGTCCGAAGGCGGCATAGTCGGCGGGATCGCCGAGGAGGATGTAGTTCTCGGTCAGGCTATCCAGGTTGCCGAAATGAGTGACCGCTCGCTGCCAGGCCAGCACGACCTCGCTGGTATGACTCAGGTTCTGGCCGAGGGCGAGGAGCGAATAGGCGCTGCGATACGCCAGCACGCCGGCGCCGATGAGCAAGACGACGGCGAGCTCGACCACCACACGCGAGCGATCTGGAAGCGTCAAGCGCATCGGACGCGCCTTTCCGCTCATTCTTCGCCTGCGGAGGAAGGGAGGCTAGTTAAATTCCTCTAATCGGCACCGGAAAGGAACCCTCGCGCTTGGGGACGGCCGCCGTTTCGAGCAGTCGCGCTCAGCGCCGCCAGCGCAGGATCGGCTGGCGGGCGGCGGATACTTCATCCAGGCGCGAAAGCCGGGTGGTATGGGGAGCGCTCTTGACCCGCTCCGGCTCAGTTTCCGCTTCGGCGGCGATGGCGCGGAGGGCGGCGATGAATTCGTCGAGTTCGTCGCGGCCGGCGCTTTCGGTCGGCTCGATCATCATCGCCCCGCGGACGACCAGCGGGAACGAGACGGTATAGGGATGGAAACCGTAGTCAATCAGCCGCTTGGCGATATCCCCGGTGCTGACGCCATGGGCTTGCTGCTTTTGATCGCTGAAGACGCACTCGTGCATGCAAGGGCGGTCATAGGGGAGCGCGTAGGCGCCTTCGAGTCCGCGGCGGATATAGTTGGCGTTGAGCACGGCGTCCTCGGTGGTTTGCTTGAGGCCGTCGCACCCATTCGCCATGATGTAGGCGAGAGCGCGCACGAACATCCCGAAGTTGCCGTAGAACGAGCGCATGCGGCCGATGGTGCGCGGCCGGTCGTAATCGGCGCGCAAGCGGCCGTCGGCGCCGGCCGTGATCACCGGGATCGGCAGAAAGGGCTCCAACTCGCTTTTTACCGCCACCGGCCCGGCGCCGGGTCCGCCGCCGCCATGGGGGGTGGAAAAGGTCTTGTGCAGGTTGAGGTGCATCACGTCCACGCCGAAATCGCCGGGGCGCGCGCGGCCAACCAGGGCATTCATGTTGGCGCCGTCCATGTAGAGCAAGCCGCCGCGCTCGTGGATTAGGTCAGCGATGCGATGGATGTCTTCCTCAAAGAGCCCCAAGGTATTGGGGTTGGTCAGCATCAATGCGGCCACGTCGTCGGTCATGACCCGATCGAGATCGGCCAGGTCCACGGTGCCGCGCGCGTTCGAGCGCAGGTTCTGCACCTGGTAGCCGGCGATGGCGGCCGTGGCGGGATTGGTGCCGTGGGCGGAATCGGGAATGAGCACCTTGTGGCGGGCTTCGCCGCGCGCGGAAAGCAGGGCGTGAATCATCAGAATGCCCGTCATCTCGCCATGCGCGCCGGCGGCCGGCTGCAAAGTGATCGCGTCCATGCCGGTGATTTCCAGCAAGTAGCGGGAAAGCAGGTGCATGATGCGCAGGGCGCCTTGGGACAGTTCCTCGGGCTGCAACGGATGTCCTTGCGCCAAACCCTCGAGCCGCGCCACTTGTTCGTTCACGCGCGGGTTGTACTTCATCGTGCAGGAGCCCAGCGGGTACAGGCCGGTATCGACGCCGTAGTTCCAAGTGCTCAGGCGGGTGAAATGCCGGATCACCTCGAGCTCGCTGACTTCCGGAAAGTCGGCGATCTGGTCGCGCCGCAACCGGCCCAGGCCGGTCAGATCGGCGGCGGGTACATCCAACGGCGGCAACTGATAGCCGCGTTTGCCGGCGGCGGAGCGTTCGAAGATCAAGGGTTCGTTCTGAACCAGGTGCCGCGAGGCGCGGGTGATCGCCATGATCGTTTCTCTCGTCTCTCCCATCGCGTCAGTGAGCGCTGACCAATTCCCGAGGATCGGCGGTGGCGGGAGCGGGCGCGTAAGCCGCCACCAGCCGCTCGATCGCGGCGCGGGGCACGGTCTCGGTGACGCAGACGAGGACCGCGCCGTCCAACTCCGGGTAGTAGCGGCGCAGCGGGAAGCCGCCGACGATGCGTTCGCGGCTCAAGGCGGGCAGCGCCGCTTCGGCCCGGCCCGGCCCGAGCTGCACCACGAGCTCATTGAACCGCGGCGAGGGGAACAACACCTGCAGGCCGGCGGCGGCGAACGCCTGCGCGGCAAAGGCGGTCTTGGCGAGGTTCTGCTCCGCCAATTCCCGCAACCCGTCCTTGCCGTAAAGGCTCATGAAGATGGCGGCCATCAGGGCGCAGAGCGCTTGGTTGGTGCAGATGTTGGAGGTCGCCTTCTCGCGGCGGATATGCTGCTCGCGCGTGGCCAGGGTGAGCACGTAGCCGCGCCGCCCTTCGTGATCGCGCGCCTCGCCCGCCAAACGGCCGGGCAAAGCCCGCAAGTATTTCTCCTGGGTGGCGATCACGCCGGCATAGGGGCCGCCGAAGCCGACCGGAATCCCCAGCCCTTGCGCCTCCAGCGCCACGATGTCGGCCGCGGCCGGCGGCGCCAAGATTCCCAACGAAATCGGCTCGGCGATGACCGCGATCAGGAGCGCTCCATGGCGGTGAGCGGCGGCCGCGGCGGCCTCCCAGTTCTCGATGGCGCCGAAGAAATTCGGACTTTGCACGACGACGGCCGCGGTGTCGGGTCCCAGGGCGGCCTCGAGGGCGGCCAGGTCGACCGTGCCGTCGGGCAGATAGCCGATCTCCCGCGCCGCCAGGCCGCGCTGCGTGACGTAGGTGTTGAGCACCTCGCGATACTGCGGGTGCGCCGAGCGCGCGACGACAATGCCTTCGCGACCGCTGATGCGCAGCGCCATGAGCACCGCTTCGGCCATGGCGGTCGAGCCGTCATACATGGAGGCGTTGGCCACGTCCATGCCGGTCAACTGGCAGATCATCGTCTGGAACTCGAAGATCGCCTGCAGCGTGCCCTGGCTGATCTCGGCTTGATAGGGCGTATAGGCGGTGAACCACTCGCCGCGGGAGATGAGCGCGTCGATGGGACTGGGCCGGAAATGGCGATAAGCGCCGGCGCCCAGAAACGACGCCCAACCGGGCGCGCACTCGGCGGCGGCGCCTTGGAAGAAGTCGAGGATCTCCGGCTCCGATTGCCCGCGCGGGATATTCAAGGGCCGGGTCAAGCGGCAATATTCGGGAATGTGCCGGAACAGATCGTCGATCGAAGCGGCGCCGATCGCCTCCAGCATCTGGCGCCGAATCTCGTCGGAAGTCGGTAAGTAACGCATCGGAAAGCTTTAATGCTCGGCGGTTTCGGCGATGAACTGCTCATATTCCGCGGCCGTGAGGAGCGCGTCGAGCTCCGCCGGCTGCGCGAGCTCGATCTTGATCAGCCACGCCCGCTGGTGCGGATCTTGGTTGATGAGCTCGGGAGCGCCGGCCAGTTTTTCATTGATCTCCTTCACAGTGCCGTCGGCGGGCGCGAAGATCTCGCTCACCGCCTTCACCGACTCGACCGTGCCGAATGCCTCCCCCTTCTTCACGGCGTTGCCGACCTTGGGCAGCTCGACATAGACCACATCACCCAGCTGGCGCTGCGCATAGTCCGTGATGCCGATGGTGCCGGTCTGGCCCTCGCGGAAGATCCACTCATGCTCCTTGGTATAACGATACTCGTTGGGATATGCCATAGAAAGTCCTGGTGCTATCGGGGCCGCTTGTAAAAGGGCAGCGGCACGATGCGCGCGCGCGCCGTGCGCTGGCGGATCTGGATATCGAGTTCCGCGCCGGGCTCGAAGCCGGGCCCGGCCGGCACGCTCGCCATGCCGATATTCTTGCCGCTGGTTGGACAGGGCGACCCGCTGGTCACGCGGCCGATGACCGCCCCGTTCCGCAGCACTGCGTAGCCGTCACGGCCGATCCCAGCCTCCACCATTTCGAAGCCGACGAGTTGCCGCGGCACGCCAGTTCGCTTTTGCGCTTCCAGCGCGGCCCTTCCCAAAAACTCTCCTTTGCCCAATTTGACGATCCAACCGAGATTGGCTTCGAAGGGCGTGGTCTGATCGTCAATTTCGTGGCCATACAGCGCCATGCCCGCTTCCAGCCGCAGGGTATTCCGCGCACCGAGGCCGCACGGCACGAGGCCGGCGGCACGGCCGGCTTCGAGCAGCGCCTCCCAGAGGCGGACGGCTTGGGCAGGATCGAAATAGATCTCGAAACCATCTTCGCCGGTGTAGCCGGTTCGCGCAATCAAGGCCGGCACGCCCAGCACCGGGCCCGAGGTGAACCAGTAATAACGGATCGGCGCGAGCGCGACCGGAGTCAGTTGTTGCAGGATGGCCAAAGCGCGCGGGCCCTGCACCGCCAATTGCGCATAGGCGTCGCTGCGATCCTCGACTTGCGCCGCAAAGCGGTTGTGGAGGCGAATGTGCGCGAAATCCTTCTCCCGATTGGCGGCGTTGACGACGAGAAAATAATGCGCCTCGGCGAGCTTATGGACCAGGAGATCGTCGACGAAGGTGCCGCGCTCGGTCATCAGGCCGGTATATTGGGCCTGGCCCACCGCGAGCCGGCTGGCGTCATTGCAGCAGACGTGCTGCACCAGCTCGAGCGCGCCGGAACCGCGCACCTCAATCTCGCCCATATGGCTGACGTCGAACAGCCCTGCGGCACGCCGCACCGCCTGGTGCTCGGGGATGATGCCGGCATATTCGACCGGCATTTCCCAGCCGCCAAAGCCGACCATGCGGCCGCCCATCTGCCGGTGCTTGGCATACAGCGCGGTCCTGCGCAATGACGCCGTCTCGGTGGTCACCCCGTCTCCCGCGAGGAACTCTTAAGGTAGCATGCGCCTGCGATCGCGCGCATCCGCGCGCCGCACCGCGCCGCGCCGGGGGGGGGTGGCTGCTTCTTGCTACACTAGAATTCGGTTTTCGGGCGCCTAGCTCAGTTGGTTAGAGCGCTGTCTTCACACGGCAGAGGTCATAGGTTCGAATCCTATGGCGCCCACCACGGTCCCCGCGGAATGGCCGCAAGTACGTTGATTACGGTCGAAGATCTGGCGCGCGGGCCGGTTCGGCTCGATCGTGTTTACGCGCGCGGTGAGCTCGAAGCACGCGACCCCGGGCTGGAAGCGATCGGTCCGATCGAGGCGCATGCCGAGGCGCGGCTGGCGGGACCCGAGGTGCGCATTCACTTGCGGTTCTCAGGGCAGGTCGAATTGATCTGCGCCCGCTGTTTGGCGCTGGTGGTGCAACCCATGGCCGAGGACGCAAACCTTGTTTATCATCCAGCCAGCGAACTGGCGCCGGTGCAGGAGATGGAGATTCACGCCGCCGACAGCGAGGTGGGCTTTTTTGCGCGCGGCATCGAGATGGAGGAACTATTGCGCGAACGGGTTTTGCTGGCTTTGCCGATGCGCGCGCTGTGCCGCGAAGGGTGCCCGGGGTTGTGCCCGCGCTGCGGCCAGAACCTGAACGACGGGCCCTGCGCCTGTCCGGACCGCGGCCGGGACGCCCGCTGGCAACCCCTGGCCGAATACCGCGCACGCCATTGACGGACGAATTCTTATGCCGAATCCCAAACGACGCCATTCTCACCAGCGCACGCAGACGCGCCGCGCTCATCATCACCTGCAAACGCCCTCGCTCGCCGAATGCCCCAACTGCCATGAGCGCAAGCTGCCGCACCGCGCCTGCCCGCATTGCGGCTATTATCGCGATCGGGAAATCTTCGAAGTAAAGGAACGGTAAGCGATTGCGCGGCGCGCAGGGCGCATGAGCAAAGGCCCCCAACTCACTCTCGCACTCGACGCCATGGGCAGCGACAGCGCCCCGCTGCCGGAAGTGGGCGGAGCGCTGCTAGCCGCCCGCCAATATGGCATCCGCGTCCTGCTGGTCGGGCAGGAGCCGGTGGTGCGGGCGGAGCTGGCGCGCCACGGCGGCGCCGGACGGGCGCATCCCGGCCGGGTGGAAATCGTGCCCGCCGAGGAAGTCATCCGCATGGATGAGAAGGCGATCCGGGCGGCGCGCACCAAGCGGCACTCCTCGATCCATGTCGCCTGCCGGCTGGTGCGGGACGGCGAGGCCGCGGGCATGGTCAGCGCCGGCAACACCGGCGCAGTCATGGCGACGGGGAAGATGATGCTGGGCAGCCTGCCGGTGGTGCAACGGCCGGCGCTGGCCGCCGTCTTTCCCACGGCCGCCGGCAGCGCCGCGGTGATGCTCGACGTCGGCGCCAATGTCGATTGCCGTCCGGAGCATCTCGAGCAGTTCGCCATCATGGGCGAGATCTACCACCGGGTGATTCTGGCCTCCGAGCGCCCGCGCGTCGGCTTGCTCTCGATCGGCGAAGAAGAGATCAAGGGCAACGACCTCACCCGCGAGGCCTACGCGCTGCTGCGGCAACTGCCCATCGAATTCATCGGCAACGTCGAAGGCCGCGACGTGTACAACGGCAACGTGGACGTGATCGTCTGCGACGGCTTCGTGGGCAATGTCGCGCTCAAGATCAGCGAAGGCTTGGTGGAGACGGTGCGCAGCCTGCTCAAGCAGTCGCTGGAAAGCACGCTGGCCAGCAAGATCGGCTACGTGCTGTCGCGCCAGGCCTACGCCCGCTTCAAGAAGCGCCTGGACTACAGCGAATACGGGGGCGCGCCGCTGCTGGGCGTGCGCGGGGTGGTCATCATCTCCCACGGGCGCTCCAACGCCAACGCCATCAAGAACGCGCTGCGCGTGGCGCGCGAGTTTCACGAGCGCCGCATCAACCAGCAGATCGAAGCCGAGATCACGCGCCGCGCCAACCTCGAAACCGAAGTCTCCCAGCCCGAAGCATGATCGCTTTCCTCTTCCCCGGACAAGGCTCGCAGTACGCCGGCATGGGCCGCGAGTTGGCGGAGAAGTTCCCGGTTGCCGCCGAAACCTTTCGCGATGCCGACCGCGCGCTCGGCTTTGAACTGTCGCGGCTCTGCTTCGAAGGGCCGGAAGCCGAGCTCAAGCGCACCAGCAACACGCAGCCGGCGGTGCTGACCGCCGGCGTGGCGGCGGCCCGCGTGCTGATGGAGCACGGGGTGCAGCCCGATTTTGTCGCCGGCCATAGCCTGGGCGAATATGCCGCGCTGGTCGTGGCCGGCGGCATGGATTTCAAAGACGCGGTGCGCACCGTGCGGCGGCGCGGCGAATTGATGCAGAGCGCCGTGCCCGAGGGCGAAGGCGCGATGGCCGCCATCCTCGGCCTCGATGCCGCCGCCGTCGGCGAGCTCTGCGCCGCCGCCGCCCAAGGGCAAGTGTGTTCGCCCGCCAACTTCAACGCGCCCGAACAGACGGTGGTCGCCGGCCATGCCGCGGCCGTGGCGCGCGCCTCCGCCTTGGCCGAGCAGCGCGGCGGCCGCGCCGTTCCCTTGCCGGTCAGCGCCCCTTTCCATTGCGCGCTGATGCGGCCGGCGCAAGAGACGCTCGAGGGCGACCTGTGGAACACGTTGTTTTGCGAGCTCAATTTCCCGCTCGTGACCAATGTGGATGCCGAGCCGATCGAGGGCGCCGAGGAGGCGCGCGACGCGCTCATCCGCCAGGTGGTCGCGCCGGTGCAATGGGAGCGGTCCATACGATTCCTAGCCGGGAAGGGCGTGGATCTGTTCATCGAAACCGGCCCCGGGCGCGTTCTCAGCGGCCTGCTGCGGCGCATCGACCGCAAGCTGCGCGCGGCCAACGTCGAAGACGCCGCCAGCCTCGAAGCCGCGCTCGCCGCCGCCCAACTGGGCCGCCCCGAGCCCGCGTAAGCCCGCCGCCGCGCGTGGTAGGGTGAAAGCTTACCCGTGTCCGACCCAAAACTGCCGACTCGCGCCGAGGATTTTTCCGAATGGTATAACCAGCTCGTGCTGCGCGCCGAACTGGCCGATTACGCGCCGGTTCGCGGCTGCATGATCGTGCGGCCCTACGGCTGGGCGCTGTGGGAGAACATCACCGCCGCGCTCGACCAGCGTTTCAAGGCGACGGGGCACGTCAACGCCGCCTTCCCGCTGCTCATTCCCCAAAGCTTCATCGCCAAAGAGCAGTCGCACGTCGCCGGCTTCTCGCCGGAGCTGGCGGTGGTGACGCACGGCGGCGGGGAGAAGCTGGAGGAGCCGCTGGTGATCCGGCCCACCTCGGAGACGATCATCGGCCACTCCTACGCCAAGTGGATCCAGTCCTATCGCGATCTGCCCGTGCTCATCAATCAGTGGAACAGCGTGGTGCGCTGGGAGCTGCGCACCAAGCTCTTCCTGCGCACGCTGGAGTTTTACTGGCAGGAGGGGCACACCGCGCACGCGACCGCGGCGGAAGCGCAGGCGGAAACCTTGCAGATGCTCGACGTCTATACCGATTTCGCCGTGCGCGAAGCGGCCATTCCCGTCATTCCCGGGCGCAAATCGGCGGCGGAGCGCTTCGCCGGCGCCAACGAGACGTATTCGATCGAGGCGCTGATGGGCGACGGCAAAGCCCTGCAAGCGGGCACCTCGCACAATCTCGGCCAAAACTTCGCCAAAGCCTTCGAGATTCGCTATCTCGACCAGGCCGGCGCGCTGCAATACTGCTGGACGACCTCCTGGGGCCTCTCGACGCGCTTCATCGGCGCCATCATCATGGTGCACGGCGACGATCAAGGCTTGATCCTGCCCCCGCGCCTGGCGCCCTTCCAAGCGGTGCTGGTGCCGATTTTCAAGACCGACGCGGAGCGGCAGCAAGTGACGGAGGCCGCCCGGCGCCTGCGCCAGGAACTCGCCGCCGCCGGCGTGCGCGTGAAGCTGGACGAGCGCGACAACGCCAGCCCTGGGTTCAAATTCAACGATTGGGAGATGCGCGGCGTGCCGCTGCGCATCGAGCTCGGCCCCAAGGACGTCGCCAAGAATTCGGTGGTGCTGGCCCGCCGCGACCGGCCGGGGAAGGAGGGCAAGACCGCCGTCGTGCAAGCTGGCTTGGCGGCGGCCGTGGCCCGGACTTTGGACGAAATCCAGCAAGCGCTTTTCGACCGCGCCTTAGCCGAGCGCCGGCGCAAGACCTTCGCGGTCAGCGCATATGGCGAGTTCAAGAGCGCCGTCGAGCAAGGCTTGGCCTACGTCTTCTGGTGCGGCAATGCCGCGTGCGAGGAAAAGATCAAGGCTGAAACCAAGGCCACGCTGCGCTGCATCCCGATGGAGCAAGAGGGCGGCGAAGGCCGCTGCATCTTGTGCGGCGGCGCCTCCCGCGAACGCGCGTACTTTGCCCGCGCGTATTGATCCCGGTCTAGACCCGCTCGCCCGCCGCCGGGGTGCGCGGATGCAAAAGATGCCGCGAAAAATGCCGCGCTGGCATGCTGCGTTCGCTCTGGCCGCGCTGTTGTGCGCGCCGATGGCGGCGCAAGCGCCGCCGGGATCCGCCGGTGCGCCGGAGGCGACCGCGGAGCGGTTGTGGCGCGCGACGCGGGCGGCGCCGCAGACCATCGTTCGCAACTGGAAGTTCACGCTGCCGGCGGCCCTGGCGACGGCGGCGCTGATCACCGCCGTGGACCGGCCCGCCTCGGGCGCGATTCACAATTTCCAGCTCGAACACGACAGCAGCAATCTCTCGAACGGCGGTTTGCTGATCGCCGAGCCGGTCGAGGCGGTGATCGTCTCCGCCGTGGGCGCGGGGTGCCTCCTCTGTTCTTCGGCATGGCGCGACCTGGCTGCGGCGGGCACGACCGCGGCATATGCGGCGGCCGCGACCGAAGCCTTAAAACTGGCGGCCGAGCGCCGCCGTCCCTATCAGGCGGATGCGGGGGAATTTTGGGACGGCTACGGCACGTCGTTTCCCTCCGGCCACGCGGCAGTCTCGTTCGCGCTGGCTGCGTTCTTGGCGCACCGCGATCCCCGCCGGCACTGGGTGGCGTTCGTGGCCTATCCGCTCGCCGCGGCGGTGAGCGCGCTGCGCTTCACCGGCAAACGCCATTTTCCCGGCGATTTGTTCTTTGGCGGCGTGACCGGCTATGAGCTCGGCCGCTGCGCCGTGCTTTGCAATTGAGCCTGGGCGGCGGCGCGCGCGGCCTCCCAGGCGGCGGCGACGTCTTCGCGCTCCGTAGCCAGCGCGCCGATGGAGAAACGGGCCATCCAGCGCCCGCCCAAGACGGCGGGCGTGAGGTAGGCGAAGCCTGAGCGATTGAGGCGCTCGACCCAACCCAGCGTATGCCGGTCCAGCGCTTCGCCGGCAAGGCCGTCGGGCTCATGCCGCAAACAAACGGTCTGGAGCGGGACGGGCGCGACGACTCGCCACGGCGGCGATTGCCGCGCCTCGGCCGCCAGCCATTGGGCGTTGGCGAGGTCGCGGCGCAACCGGGCCTCGAGCCGCGCCGTGCCTTGTTCGCGCAGCAAGAACCAGAGTTTGAGCGCGCGAAAGCGGCGGCCCAGCGCCAAACCCCAGTCGCGATAGTTGACCGCCTCGCCGTCGGCGGCCGAGCGGAGATAGCTGGGATTGGTGGACATGACGCGGATCAAGTGTTCCGGATCGCGGACATAGTAGAGCGAGCAATCGAAGGCCGCGCCCAGCCACTTGTGCGGATTCACCACCACGGAATCGGCCAATTCCACGCCCTGCCAGAGAGGACGGCACTCGGGCAGGATCATCGCCGAGCCGGCCATGGCGGCGTCCACGTGCAGCCACAGGCGATGGCGCACGGCAAGGGCGGCGATGGCGCCGATGGGATCGAAGGCAGTCGCAGCGGTCGTGCCCGCGGTGGCCACCACCGCGCAGGGGCGCAGGCCGGCGGCGAGATCTTGTTCGATGCTGGCCGCGAGGCGATCGGGCCGCAGCGCGAACTCGCCATCGGTTTCGATCCAGCACAAGTTCTGGGCGCCAAAGCCGGCCAACAGCGCCGCTTTGCGCACCGAGCTATGCGCCTGCTCCGACGCATAGATCACGAGCGGCTGCCCCTGCCCCTGCACCCCTGGCCCCGCCATGCTGAATGCCGTGGCGCGCTCGCGCGCGCAGAGCAGGGCGATCAGGGTGGAGGTGGAGGCGGTGTCTTGGATGACGCCGCGAAACGACGCCGGCAAGCCGATCATTTGGCGCATCCAGTCGGTGACAACTTCCTCGAGTTCCGTCAGCGCCGGGCACGCTTGCCAGGAGATTCCCAGCACCCCCAAGCCGGTGCTCAGATAATCGCCGAGCACGCTGGCCAACTCGCTGTTGGCGGGAAAGAACGCGAAAAATCTGGGATGCTGCCAATGGGTGAGCCCGGGCAAGACGATTTGCTCGACGTCGGACCAGATCGCGCTCCAACTCTCGCCCTCACGCGGCGGCGCTGCCGGCAACTGTGCGTGCACGCGTCCCGGCGGCGGCGGCGCCATCACCGGGAATTCGGGGACGCGGGCGCGGTAATCGGCGATCCAGTCCACCAACTGGTGGCCGAAGCGGCGAAATTCCTCCGGGCTCATTTCCCGCCCGGGCGGGCGCCGGTGGCGGGCGCGGGATGGAGTCGCGCGGGATCATACGTGAACACGACCTCGCCGGGTTTGGTGAGGTGCATCTGCTCGCGGGCGATGCGCTCGATGGCCTCGGGATCGCTGCGCAGCCGTTGAATGTCGCGGTGCAAATCCCGATTCTCTTGCTGCATCCGCGCCAGCCGCGCCATTTCTTGCCGGTAGGCCGCGCGTTTTTGCCGCAAAGCCAAATAGCCGTTGTGGCCGAAAATTTCGACCCGCGCCAAGAGCGCCAGCAGCAGCGCCGCCAGCGCCAGCATGATGCGCCGCCCCAAACTGGTGCGCCAGAAAGATGTGGTCCCGCGACCCCGCACTTGTTTTACTTTCCGCCGAGCCGGCGCCGCCGGTCAAGGGCGGCCAAGCGATTTGGCATCAAAATAATGACGTGCCAGAGCCCGTCCTGCTTTTCCTCACGTGCGCCAGCTTGGGCGAGGGCGAAGCGATCGCGCGCCGCCTGCTGGAACTGCGCCTGATCGCCTGCGCCACACTTGGCAGCCATGTCCGCTCCTATTACACCTGGAAGGGGGAGAAACAGGAGACCACCGAATATCCTCTCGTGCTCAAGAGTCACCGCGAACACCTGCCGGCCATCGAGGCCGAGGTGCGCCGCCTGCACTCCTATGAAGTCCCGGAGCTGATTGCGGTGCCGATCGTCGGCGGCAGCGCCGATTATCTTGCCTGGGTCGCGGCGTCGCTCGCGCCGGCCCGCTAAAGGGCGCCCGCCTGCGCCCCAGCCGCCGCACTAGGACACCCACAAGTCAAGCTCTTGGCCGGTCAAGGGTCACCTAATGGCCCCGCTTCGCGTGGTGCTCGGCGTGGCGGCGCAGATGCACGTGAATGTGCGGCATCTTGGCGACGCCGCGCGCCGACAGGCTCGCTCCGAAAAGCAGCAGCAGGGCGCCGCAGTAGCCCCAGACCAGCAAGGTGACCGGTAAGGCGAGCGACGCCCCATACACCGCGCGGAAATCGAGCAAAGGCAGGACCCAGCGGAATACGGTCTTGAAGATTTCCGCCAGGATGCCGGTGTAGAGGGCGGCGGGAAACACCCGCGCCGGCGACACCTTGCCGTTGGGCAAGAGCCAATAGATCACGAAGAAGCCCAGGATCGCCGCGGGAAAGGCGAAGGTTTGCAGCACGATAAAGTCAAGCAAGTGGGAGAACCAGGTTTCCCCCGGCGCCACCACGTCCACGATGCGCTGGCCCATGACCGTGAACTGCAAAAAGCAAAACCCGATGGCGCCGCAAATTGCGACCAGCCCGAGCGAGACGGCTTGGTTGGCAAGATAGCCGCGGTTCTTCTGGAACTCCCAAATCCCGTTGAGCGCGACTTCGAGGGGCATGAACACGCCCGTGCTGCTCACCGCCAGCATGACCACGGAGAAAACCTGGGCGGAGGCATGTGTCGAGAGGCTATTGACGTCACGGACCAGCAGCGTGGCGCCGGTGGGCAGATAGCTTTGGATGAACTGCGTGACCACGTCCAGCACGAAGCCCAGCGGCTGCAAGTGGCGGGAAACCCAAACCAGCATCAGCACGAAGGGCAAAAACGCCAGCAGCATGTTGGCGGAAACCGAATAGGCGTAGGTGTGCGCTTCGGTGCTGCCGAGAAACTTGGTGCTGGGGCCGAGCAGCTTGGCGCTAACGCGTGTCAGCCGCCAAAGCTCGCGGCCATGCCGGCGCCAATTCCGCGGCGCGTGGCCGAGATCGGGAATGGCCGGCAGGGAGGGCGCCTCGTTCACGAAATCGAGAATACGCCAGCCCCGCACGGAAACCCACAGCGGCAGCGGGGAAGCGCCCGGCCTGTCCCCTCGGGGGGCCGCGCCGCGGAGGCCGAACGGGAACCCCGACCGTCCTCTTTTTGTAACGGCGAGAGGCAAGAAGCAACTCCGGCCAGTGTGGTAGACTCAACCCCAAACCACCGTCTCGGCACCCCCCCGCGCGAGAGAGGTACTATTTTGCCCACTGCTCGAAAAATCCTGCCTGCATTGTTTTTGCCGTTGCTGCTGCTCGTGCCGCTGCGCGCCGACCGGTTCAAAGTGGCGATCCGGTCGGGCCAATACTATGAAGCGCACAAGCAATTCGACAATGCCCTCTATTGGTACGATCAAGCGCTCAAGCTGCGGCCGCAGGACCCCGCCGTGATCCTGGAGGAGCGGCGGGTGCGCTTCGAAGCCGCGGTGGCGCACATCGAAAAGGGGCGGAAGCTCGCAGCCGACCATCGCAACGCGGAGGCGCTGGCGGAGTTCGAAAAGGCGCGCCTGATCGATCCCACCGATTTCGTGGCCGAGCAGGAGATCGAAAAGATCAAACGCGAGGAGGCGCCTGCGGTTGCGCCCGGGCAGCCCGTTACCCCGGCCGCCGCGCAAACGCTGCAGCAGCGCCTGGCGCGGGCGGCGGGACCGGTGGAATTGGGGCCGATTTCGACCACCCCGATCACGCTCGAGTTGACCAACGATTCGCGGGTCGCCTACGACACCGTGGGCAAGCTCGCGGGACTGAACGTCGTTTACGATCCCGACTACCGGGGCTCGCGGGTGGTCTTGAACCTGCAAGGCGTGACGCTGCGCGAGGCGCTGCGCATTCTCAATCTGGAATCGACGAGCTTCTACACCGTCGTTACGCCCAATACCATCTTCGTCGCCAACGATACCCAGGCCAAGCGCAATGAACTGGAGCAGCAGGTCATCAAGACGTTTTATCTGAAAAACGCCACTGACGCGCAAGACCTGACGCAGATCCAAGGGGCGATCCGGGGACTGTTGCCGCCGCCCTTGCACATGCAGGCCGTGGCTTCGCAAATGGCCATCGTCATGCGCGATACGCCGGATAAGCTCGCCGTGACGCAGAAGATCATCGACGATTTGGACAAGGCGCCGCCCGAAGTCCTGGTGGACATTCAAGTCTTGCAAGTCAGCCGCGACGTGGCCCGCAAGCTGGGGATCTTGCCGCCAACGGAGCTGAGCATCGGCCTGGTCACCCCCTCTTCGACCTCCACGAACTCCAGCGGCGGCACGACCACGACCACGACCCAGCCGACGCTCAACGATCTGCGCCATCTCAACAGCAAGGATTGGAGCGTGACCATCTCCCAGGCCACGCTCGACGCCCTGCTCACCAACAGCCAGACGAAGGCGATTCAGACGCCGCAACTGCGGGCCGTGCAAGGCCAAGATGCGACCTTGCAGATCGGCCAGCGCATCCCTATCGCCACCGGCAGCTTCCAGCCCGGCATCGGCGGCATCGGCATCAATCCGCTGGTGAACACTCAGTTTCAGTACATTCCGGTGGGCGTGAACGTGGATTTGACCCCGTGGGTCAACGGCGACGACGTGACCCTGAAGGCGAAGGTCGAGATCTCGAGTGTTGACAGCTTCCAAACCATCGGCGGCATACAACAGCCGGTGATCGGGCAGCGGGTGGTCAATCACGTGATCCGCCTGCGGGAAGGCGAGAGCAACATCTTGGGCGGGATGTTCTCGGACCAGACGACCAAGAACGTGAGCGGAATTCCGTTCCTCAGCGCGATCCCCGGCCTGAAATGGCTCTTCTCCGACACGTCCACCGACCATCGGGAAGAAGAGGATCTGATCGTGCTGACGCCGCATATCCTGCGCCATTTGGACGTGACGCCGTTCAATCGCGAGGCGCTCGACACGGGCACGCAGAACAACATGGAACTGCGGGAACTGCCGCCGGCGACGCTGGCGAGCCCGGCGCCGAGCGCGCAAGCGCCCGCGCAGGCGATTCCCTTGCCGGCGGGACCGCCCAGTTTGCAATTCGCGCCGGCGCAAGTTTCCGCGCAAGTGGGTGCGCCCTTTACCGTCGCGCTGGATCTGAATAACGTCACCGCCGCCTACGCGCTGGCGCTGCAGCTCAACTACGACCCGCGGATGGTCGAGGTGCAAAACGTCGTGAACGGCGGCTTTTTGTCGAACGACGGCCAAGTAGTGGCGGTGGCGCACCTGAACGATCCCACCACCGGCACGACGCAGATCAACGCCAGCCGCGGCGCCAATGCCGGCGGCATTTCCGGCTCCGGCGCCGTTCTGGTGATTACCTTCCGCGCCAAAGCCGCGGGGGTGACCACGATCTCGGTGAGCCGCGTGGTGGCGCGCAATCCCTCGGGCGAGCCGATCCAGGTGGGCACGGCGTCGGCGACGATCCGGATTCGTTGACAATGCGGTACGCGGTACGCAAGGCGGCACGGCAGGAGCGAGGCGCCGCCGGCTTCTCGCTGGTGGAGTTGATCGTGGCCATCACGTTGTTGCTGGTGCTGACCACGATGGCGCTGCCGCTGGCGCGCATCGCGGTGCAGCGGCAAAAAGAGCAGGAACTGCGCTATGACCTGCGCACGATGCGCGCGGCCATTGACCGTTACAAAGACGCCGCCGATCGCGGCGCCTTTCAGGTGGAGTTGGGCAGCGACGGGTATCCGCCGGATTTGCAGACGCTCGTCAAAGGGGTCGAGTCGAACGGCAAGACTTATCGCTTTTTGCGGCGGATCCCCGTCGATCCCATGACCGGCACCACCGATTGGGGGCTGCGCTCCACCGAAGACGACCCTGATTCGGATTCCTGGGGTGGGCAAAACGTTTTCGATGTCTATACGAAAACCGACGGAACGGCCCTCGATGGCACAAAGTACAAGGATTGGTAGCCTCATGCGCAAGCACGCCAGGCAAGGCTTTACGCTGATCGAGCTGATGGTGGTGATGGCCATTATCTCGATCTTGCTTGCCATTTCCCTGCCGATCTATCAGCGCACCGTAACCCACGCGCGCGAAACGGTGCTCAAGGACGATCTCTTCCAGATGCGCCAGCTCATCGACCAGTACACGCTGGACAAGCAGCAGGCGCCGCAATCGCTCGACGATTTGGTCTCCGCGGGCTATTTGCGCGCCTTGCCGGTGGATCCGATGACGCATTCTTCCAGCACCTGGCAACCCGTAATGGACGATTCACTGATGAGCGCCGACCAGCAGGAGCCGGGCATCGTGGACGTCCACAGCGGCAGCGACGCCATGTCGCTGGAAGGCACACCCTACAACACCTGGTAAGGGCCGGCGGCCCGCGCGACCGCGCGCGCCGCCGCCACGCCAGGGTCTCCCCTACTCTCTCCTAAGCTCAGGGCACGCCGGCCACGCCGCGGTCTGGCGCCGGTGCAAACAGAGTGCAGGCAGCCCTCGGCCCACCGGCGGTCTCTAACCTAATTTCGGCCGCCACCAAAAGGCTCAATGAGAGTTGCGCTCATCGCCCCTCCCTTCATTTCGGTGCCGCCGCCGCGCTACGGGGGGACGGAACTGTTCATCGCCAATCTGGCGGAGGGATTGCTGGAACTGGGGCACGAGCCGGTGGTCTATACCAACGGCGAATCCACGCTGCGCTGTGAAACGCGCTGGTTGTTTCCCAAGCAAGAGTGGCCAATCACCTGCGACCTGCACGGCAGCCTCAAGGATCTGGCGCACTCGAGCTGGGCCTGCCGCGACGCCCTGGAAGATTGCGATATCGTGCATTTGAACAATGCGCCCGGCCTGGCGCTCTCGCGGTTGATCCCCAGGCCGGTGGCGTACACGCTGCACCACCCGCACGACCCGTCCCTAAGCGAGTTTTACCAGCACTTCCCCGACGTTCAGTTCGTGGCGATCTCGCGAGGGCAAGCGGCGCGGGAACTGATCGCCGGGATGCAAGTGATCCACCATGGGCTGGATTTGAGCGCATACCGGTTAGGCGCCGGCCGGCGCGAGTACCTTTGCACGATCGGCCGGATCGCTCCGATGAAAGGCATTCACCACGCGATCGCGGTGGCGCGGGCGAGCGGTTTGCCGCTGAAGATCGCGGGCGAAATCCAGCCCGTCTATCGCGACTATTGGGAGCACGCGATCCGGCCGCAGGTGGATGGGCGCTTCATCGAATACGTCGGTGAAGCCGATCTCGGCGTCAAGAACGATCTATTGGGCGGGGCGATCGCGTTCTTGTTTCCCATCGAGTGGGAGGAGCCGTTTGGACTGGTGATGCTGGAAGCCATGGCGTGCGGCACACCCGTGCTGGCGTTCGCGCGCGGCTCGGCGCCGGAAGTGGTGCGAAATGGCGTGAGCGGCTGGCTGTGCGCGGACGCCGCGGCCATGGCGGCGCGAGCGCGCGCACCGGGCATCGGCGCCGCCGCGTGCCGCGCATATGTGGCCGAGCATTTTAGCTCCGCCGCCATGGCGCGCGCGTACGCGGCGGTGTACCGCGCCCTGGCCAAGCGACGGTCCCAGCCGCCCGCACGGGCAGCGCGGGAGCGGAGCCAAGGCGGACGATTGAGCGCCGCCTGAAGGGCGGCGCGGGACGGCGCCAAGCGCATCCTGAATGCACATGGGGACCGTCGCAGTTCCGGCCGCATCCGTGCCCTGGGACAGCGCCTTGAGCGGCCCGCCCCGCCGCACCAACAATCTGAGCCTGCTCGACGGCAAGACCTTCTCCGCCACCACCCTGGCGGGCGATATCGCCCCCGCCGGCGCCATGGACGTCGGCATCTTTCATCGCGACACCCGCTTCTTGAGCCACTTCGAGCTGCGCATCAACGGCCAGCGCACGGTGGTGCTATCGGCGGGGACGCAAGCCAATCTCTATGCCCAGATCGAGCTGACCACGCATACGCCGCTGATCCGAGAGGAACAGGAGGCGCCGGAGAACACGCTGCACTTGCGGCGGGAACAGATGCTGGCCGGGCAGTTCTTCGAACGCTTGACGATCGAAAACTTCAATCTGGCCCCGGCCAAGGTGCGGCTGGAGTGGCTCTTCGCCGCCGATTTCGCCGATGTCTTCGCCGTCCGCGGCCTGCAGCGCTCCGAACATGGCGACGCGCTGCCGCCGCAGGTGGACGAGCAAACCGTCGAGTACCGCTACCGGGGCCGCGACGGCGTCGGCCGCCGCACCCGGCTTCGGTTCGAGCCCGCGCCCGACCAACTCGAGGCCGGGCGGGCGCGTTACGAGATCGCGCTGCGCCCGCACGAGAAGACGCAAATCGCGGTGAGCATCTGGCCGGAAACCGAGGGCGACGCGCCGCCGCCGGTGGCAGGCTTCGCCACCGCGCTCGAAACACGGCGCCGGGCGCTGCATGCTTGGCAGCGGGAGACGACCAGTTTCGAGAGTTCCAACGGCGTCTTCGATGCTTGCCTGGAGACGGCGGCCAGCGACTTCTTCGCCTTGCGGATCGCGGTCAATCCGCGCGGCGCGCGCACCCAGGAAGAGGCGTTTCCACAGAATCAAGCCGGCGAGATCATCGCCGCGGGCATTCCCTGGTTCGCGACCATCTTCGGCCGCGACTCGCTGATCGCCGCCTATCAGTCGCTGCTGCTGCAGCCGCGCTTGGCGCGCGAGACGCTGCGCTTCTTGGCGCGATGGCAAGGGCGCGAGGAAAACGACTGGCGCGACGAACAGCCGGGCAAGATCCTGCACGAGTTTCGCGAAGGGGAAATGACGCTGGCGGGCGAGATGCCGCACTCGCCCTATTACGGATCGGTCGACAGCACGCCGCTGTTTCTGATCACCCTCGGCGAGACGTTCAACTGGACCGGGGACCGCGAATTGCTCGACGAGTTGCTGCCGGCGGCGCGCGCCGCCATGGGATGGATCGAGCGCTACGGCGATCTCGACGGCGACGGCTTCGTCGAGTTCCAGCGCCGGTCGCCCCGCGGCCTCGATAACCAGGGCTGGAAGGATTCGACCGACGCCAATCTGCACCGCGACGGCCGCCCGGCGCCGCCCCCCATCGCGCTCTGCGAGGTGCAAGGCTATTGCTTCGATGCCCGCTATCGCCTCGCGCAATTGCTGCGGATCGCCGGTGACAGCCACGAAGCCGAGCGGCTGCGCCACGAGGCTACCGAATTGGCCCGGCGCTTCGAGCGCAGATTCTGGATGCCGCAACGCAACTTCTACGCCATGGCCCTGGACGGCCACAAGCAGCCGCTCGAGGTTCTGGCCTCCAACGCCGGCCACCTGCTTTGGAGCCGCATCGTCGGGCAAGAGCGGGCGCGGCAAGTCGCGCAGCGCTTGGTGCGCACGGAGCTATTCTCCGGCTGGGGCATTCGCACCCTTTCCGCCGACGAGCCGACGTTCAATCCCCTGAGCTACCACCGCGGCTCCGTCTGGCCGCACGACAATTCGCTGATCGGCTTGGGGCTGGCGCTCTACGACCTCAAGCCGGCGCTGGAGCAAATCTTCACCGGACTGTTCCAAGCCTTGCTCTACTTTCGCGACTTGCGGTTGCCGGAGCTCTTCGTGGGCGTGCAGCGGCGGGAATTCGACCAGCCGGTGCACTATCCCGTTTCATGCTCGCCGCAGGCTTGGGCCTCGGGCGCCCTCTTCCTGCTGTTGACGGCCATGCTGGGCATTCGCCCGAACGCCGCCAAGAAGGAGTTGCGCATCGTCAATCCCAAGCTGCCGCAATGGCTCGATTGGCTGCGCGTCCGGAACCTGCACATCGGGCAATCGCTGGTCAGCCTCGAGTTCAGCCGGCGCGACCAGCGCACGTTCTGCAACGTTCTCGATGCCCAGGGCGAGCGCCTGGCCATTTCCGTGGATTTCACCAAGCGGGCGTGAAGCCGCCATGCGGATCACCCCGCGGTCGTGGCCGGGCGGGCGGCGCGCTCGCCCACGCCGCCGCCGAGCCCAACCTCGCGAGCCGGGCGCCGGGCTCAGGTGAGCACGGCGCCGGACGCGACGCCTTACGTTTTGGCGACGGTCTCCAGTTCCTTTTCCGCCAGGAACCAGTCGGTCAGCTTGACCGAGCGGTCCGCGGCGCGCTTTTCGGCGTCGGCCTGCGTCTGCGGCGGCGGCAGCACCAGCGAGCCGCCTTTCTTCCAATCCGCCGGCGTCGAGAAGCCGAAGGTGTCGGTGGTTTGCAGCGCTTCGAAAACGCGCAAGATTTCATCGACATTGCGGCCCGTGGACTGCGGGTAGTAAAGGATCGCCCGCACCACTTGCTTGGGATCGATGAAAAACACCGCCCGCACCGGCGCCGTGTCGCTGGCGCCCGGATGGATCATGCCGTAGGCCTGGGCCACGCGGGTATCGAGGTCGGCGACGACGGGAAACGTCACCTTGACGCCGGCCTTTTCCTCGAGCGTGCGCACCCAGGCGATGTGCGAGTACACGCTGTCCACGCTGACCCCGATCGGCTGCACGTTCAGCTTCTGGAAGTCGGGGGCGCGGCGCGCGAATTGGATGAACTCGGTGCTGCACACCGGCGTGAAATCAGCGGGATGGGAGAACAGCATCACCCACTTGCCCTTGTAATCGCTCAGGCGGATCACGCCGTGCGTGGACTTGGCCTCGAAGTCGGGAGCCGGCTCATTGATGCGCGGCAGGCGCGTGGGAGCGTTGCCATTGTCAAGACTCATGCGATTGTCTCCATTTTCGTGAACGTTAAATGAAAAAGCCCACCAGCGAATCGCGGGTGGGCTGAAAGAACTCTTGCGCGGAAATCGGCGCGTCTAGCCACACCTGCGGCGTTGCATGGCAGGACAACAACACATGCGCCGCAGATGAGCCAAACTCATATCCTCATGATAGGCGAGCCCGGCGCGACGGTCAAATCCCGTGGGACGTACCCGCCCGGCAGCATGGAGCCAAGCGGCGCAGGCGGCCCGCTGGAACGGCGCTCCGAGCGCCCCCTCAGCTTTCGAAAAGCACATGCGCCAGCGCCAGCGCGCGCGTATGCGTCAGCGAGAGCTGGATGTGGCGCACGCCCAAACGGTCCGCATGGGCGCGCGCCGCGCCGCTCAGGGCCAGCGTCGGCTGGCCGCTGGGCAGGCGGGCGACCTCCAGGTCGCGCCAGCGTACGCCCTGGCTCCAGCCGGTGCCGAGCGCCTTCATCGCCGCCTCTTTGGCGGCAAAGCGGGCGGCATAGCGTTCGGCCCAATTCGCGGCTGCATGGCAGTAAGCGCGCTCGGCAGGGGTGAAGATGCGGCCCAGAAACGCCTCCCCGAAGCGCTCGATCGAGGCCGCGATCCGGGCGACTTCCGCGATATCCGTGCCGATTGCAACGACCATGGCGCCAATGCCTGAGCTTATCTTGCCGCACAATGGATGCGTTCGATGGCTGCGACCGAACCGCCCCCGATCTTGCGTTCCGCGCTCTTGGCGGAGGTGCCCGGCCTGGTGCACGGGTTCAGCACGCGATCCAGCGGCGATATGGCGGCCGGCGCAGGCGGCCAAGATGCGTCGCTGCGGCGGTTTGCGGCCGAGGTGAGCGGCAGGAGCGGCGAATGGCGCTGGATGAGCGTCAGACAGGTACACTCGTCGCTCGTCTGGCGCGATCCGGCGCCGGAAACCGCTGGCGACGGCATGATGACCGACGCCAGCGGGGTGCTGCTCGGCATTCGGGTGGCCGATTGCGTGCCCATTCTGCTGGCCGACGTTCGGCGAGGAGTCATCGCCGCCGTCCATGCCGGTTGGCGGGGTACGGTGGCGCGAATCGTGGAAAAGGCTGTCGGGGAACTGCGGGCGCAATTCGGCAGCGACCCCGCCGATTTGCGGGCGGCGCTGGGCCCGAGCATCCGCCGCTGCTGCTACCAGGTCGGCGCGGAAGTCGTCGAGGCCTTTGCCGCGCAATTCGACTATGCCGAGGCGCTCTGGACGCCTGCGCCCGCCGACCCGGTGCGGGAGCGCTATCCGATGCTCTTCATGACCGGTGCGCCTCCCGGGCATCCGCGAGACCCGCGCTGGAACTACAATCCGAGCGTTTGCTTGGACTTAGCGGAAGCAAACCGGCGTCAATTGCGCGCCGTCGGGCTGCCCGAGGGGGCTATCGACGTATTGGCGTACTGCACGTCCTGCTCCCCGGAGTGGTTCTACTCCTATCGCCGTGATGGCGCGCAAGCGGGGCGCATGATTGCGGCCATCGGGCTCCGCCTGCCCGGGTGACGCGGTCGGTTTTTGAACTTGCGAACGATCCCAATTTGGATTTAATATATTTAGCAATTCGGGCAGTAGAATCCCCACAGGGCGCGGACCGACCTCCCCGTGCCCTTTTCGTTTTTCCCGAAACGGCCAGCGTTGCACAATGGAGAAGCCCATTGCTTTATGGGTCTCATCACTCCGAAGCCCGCGCCCGCGATGATGGCCTCGAGCCCTCCGGGCCCCCCGCTGGCGCCCGCCGCGCCGACCGAACGCGCGTTGTTGTGGCGGCGCACGGCGCGATATTTGACCGCCGCGGAGACCCATACGTATGCCTTCTCCATCGCGGGCCAAGCGATGCTGTCGTTTTTTCCCTTCGTCGTGTTCTTGCTCTCGCTGACGCGCAATGTGTTCCACGCGCCGCGGCTCTACCGCGGCATGCTGACGCTGGTGGGCGCATATTTGCCCGTGAGCGACTCGGCCCTCGATCGCACTCGCAGCTTCATTCTGGATAATCTTTCGGCCATCGTGGAGCATCACCAGCGGGCGCAGGTCTTGTCGCTGGTCATCTTGCTGGCTACTTGCACCGGGATCTTCTTGCCGCTGGAGGTCGCGCTGAATCGCGTTTGGAACGTCGCCAAGAATCGCAGCTATGCCAGCAATTGGGCGGTGGCTTTCGGCCTGGCGGTGGCCTGCGGTGTCTTAGGGATGCTGTCGGCCTCGTTCACGGCGCTTTCCGAGAGCTATTCGACGCGGCTGGCGCGTTTTCTGTGGAAGAATTCGCCGTTGCATTTGGGCGCATTGCACGAGCTGGTGCGCAACGTTTCCATCATTCTCGTGCGCGCCGGGGCGATCCCGCTGACCATCGCCGTGTTCTTCCTGATCTATTGGAAGCTGCCCAATCGCCGCCTGGCGGCGCGGCAAGTCATGCCGGCCGCGATCGCCGCCGGCCTGGCGTGGGAGATTTCGAAGTACGTCTATATAGCGTTGTTGCCCTGGCTGAATTTTCGCGAGATTTATGGTCCGTTTGCGATTTCGGTCTCGCTGGTCCTATGGGCCTACGTCAGCGCCTTGCTGCTTTTGCTCGGCGCCGAATTGATGGCGGAAGGACCGCGCATCGCCGCGGAACGGGCCGCCCGCAACCAGGCGGCGGCAGAAGCCTGATGAGCCCCCGAAGGTTCATTTTGCGGTGGAGTGACTGAGGGGATACGGGCCCGGAGCAAAGCTGCGTCTTTTCAAGCGCTTGCGTGAGCGTTCCGACCCGGGACGCGATAAAATACAATTAATAGTGGTTTGATCTTGACTTGCCCCAATTTGTAGGCGTACTGTTTTTTTCGCCGCTTCGCAGTACAAGCCCACAAGACTTCACGCCAAGCAGGAACGCACCATGGACATGGGAAATGAAAATCGTGTTGGTGAAGTGATGGAACCGTCGTTGGGAAGCACGATGACAACGCCTTCGGCCGAGCCGGGCGCGAGCCCGCGCCGCGGGCGCGGGCTCAGCTTCCAACGGCGCTTCACCAGCCCTCACCTCTCGCCCTACGAGGAAGTGCAATGGGAGCGGCGGACGGCGCTGATCCAAAACGAAAAGGGCGAGACGATTTTCGAACAGCGGGACGTCGAAGTGCCGATCGATTGGTCGCAAACGGCGACCAATATCGTCGCTTCGAAGTATCTGCACGGGCGCCAAGGCGCCAGCGCGCGGGAGAACAGCGTGCGGCAACTGGTGGGGCGCGTCGCCGAGACGATCCGCGATTGGGGATTGCGGGGCGGGTATTTTCGGAGCGAAGAAGACGGCCGCGTTTTTCATGACGAGCTCGCGCATCTGCTGCTGACCCAGAAGGCAGCCTTCAACTCTCCGGTTTGGTTCAACTGCGGCGTGGACCGGCTGGAGCCGGAAGCCGATGCGGCCAATTGGTATTGGGACGAGGAGCGGCAGCAGCCGGCATTCGGCAAAATCGGTTATCGCAAGCCGCAGTGCTCGGCCTGCTTCATCAATTCGGTCTCGGATTCGCTCGACAGCATCCTGAACCTGGCCAAGACCGAAGGCATGCTCTTCAAGTGGGGCTCGGGCACGGGCACGAACCTTTCCCCGCTGCGCAGCTCGCGCGAGACGCTTTCGGGAGGCGGGATCGCCAGCGGGCCGCTGAGCTTCATGAAGGGCTTCGACGCTTTCGCCGGCGTCATCAAGTCCGGCGGCAAGACGCGGCGCGCCGCCAAGATGGTCATCCTCAACGTGGACCATCCCGATATCGAAGACTTCATTTGGTGCAAGGCCAGAGAGGAGAAGAAAGCCTGGACGCTGGTGCAGGCGGGCTACGATCCTTCCCTCGATGGCGAGGCGTATTCGTCGATCTTTTTCCAAAACGCCAACAACAGCGTGCGCGTGACCGACGAATTCATGCGGGCGGCGGAGCAGGACGAAGCCTGGGAACTGCGGCGCGTGTCTGGCGACCGCAAGCCAGTGAAGACGGTGCGGGCGCGCGAGCTGTTGCGCGCCATCGCGGAAGCGGCCTGGCAGTGCGGCGATCCCGGCATACAATACGACACCACCGTCAACCGCTGGCACACCAGCAAACACAGCGGTCGCATCAACGCCTCCAACCCTTGCTCCGAGTACATGTTCCTCGACGACTCGGCCTGCAACCTGGCATCGTTGAACCTGATGAAGTTCGCCGGCTCGGCGGCGGGTTTCGACATCGCCGCCTACCGCCATGCGGTGGACATCATGATCACGGCGCAAGAGATTCTGGTGGATAACGCCAGCTATCCCACCGAGGCGGTGGCGCGCAACTCGCACGATTTCCGGCCGCTGGGCTTGGGCTACGCCAACCTCGGCGCGCTGCTGATGGCGAGCGGCCTGCCTTACGACAGCGAGGCCGGCCGCGCCTATGCCGCGTGCCTAACGGCGATCATGTGCGGCGAGGCCTATGCGCAATCGGCGCGCATCGCCGAGGCGCTGGCAACGCCCGAGCGCGACGGTGCGTTTCCCGGCTTCGCCGTCAACCGGGAGCCGATGCTGGACGTGATCCGCATGCACCGCGCCGCCGTCAATCAAATCGCCGCCCGCGCTGTCGCCGAGCCGCTGCTGGCGGCCGCCCGCGATAGCTGGGATCAAGCGCTGGAGGCCGGCGCCCGGCACGGCTACCGCAATGCCCAAGTCACCGTGCTGGCGCCCACCGGCACGATCGGCTTCATGATGGACTGCGACACGACCGGCATCGAGCCGGATCTGGCGCTGGTCAAGTACAAGAAGCTGGTCGGCGGCGGCGTGATCAAGATCGTCAACCAGAGCGTGGACAAGGCCTTGCTCAAGCTCGGCTACACCCCGCAACAAACCACCGATATCGTGGCGTACGTGGATGCCACCGGCACGATCGAGGGCGCGCCCCACCTCAAGGAAGAGCACCTGCCGGTGTTCGATTGCTCGTTCAAGCCGGCCAACGGCACGCGCAGTATTCACTATTCCGGGCACGTCAAGATGATGGCCGCCTGCCAGCCGTTCCTCTCCGGAGCCATTTCGAAGACCGTGAATCTGCCTGAGGCGGCGACGGTCGAGGACGTGATGCAGGTCTATATCGATGGCTGGAAGCTGGGGCTGAAGGCGATCGCCATTTATCGCGACGGCAGCAAGAAGGTGCAGCCGTTGTCGGCGGCGAAAGAAGAGCCGGCCAAGGCCGCGGCAGCGGCGCCGGCGGTCTCCGTGCCGTCGCAGGTGCCGAGCGCCCATCCCTACCGCCGCCGCCTGCCCGACGAGCGGCAATCGCTGACGCACAAATTCAAGATCGGCGGCCACGAAGGCTATATCACGGTGGGCATGTATGAAGACGGCCAGCCCGGCGAGATCTTCGTGACCATGGCGAAAGAGGGCTCGACCATCAGCGGCCTCATGGACAGCTTCGCCACCGCCATCTCGCTCGCCCTGCAACACGGCGTGCCGCTCAAGCTGCTGGTGGACAAGTTCTCGCACACCCGCTTCGAGCCGAGCGGCTGGTCGGGCAATGCCGAGATCGGCTACGCCAAGTCGATCATGGATTATCTGTTTCGCTGGATGGGCTTGAAGTTCTTGGGCCAGCAGCCGCCGCCGCCGCGCGGGGTCGAGGACGGCCATGGCCCGCGCGGCGAGGCCAAGGAAGAACTCGAGGACGCCGGGCAATTGCCGTTGATCGCCGGGCAAGAGACCGCGGGCACGGCGGCCAAGTCCGCGCCGGGCGCGACGCCGCCGAGCGCGCGCCGCATGGTGGCCACGGCGACCGATGCGCCCGCTTGCCATAATTGCGGCAGCATCATGGTGCCCAACGGCAGCTGCTATAAATGCGTCAACTGCGGCGAAACTAGCGGCTGTTCGTAAGATCAAGAGCGGGGCGCCCGAGCGCGGCGTCTTCCCGCAGGGGCCGGCGCCGGAGTGCCCGCGCGCCTTTTCGGCGCCCCAGCTCCCTTTTTTGCGCGCGACGGCGGCGCCGGGATTCTCTCGCGCTCTGCCGCGCGGCGAGCCTGTACCCTCTTGATATGCAAATACGCAAGCTAGGACGCACCGGGCTCAAAGTCTCGGCCATCTGCCTCGGCACCATGACCTTCGGCAACCAGGCGGATGAGGCCGAAAGCTTCTCGATCATGGATCGGGCCTGGGACGGCGGCGTGTTCTTCTTCGACACCGCTGATGCTTATCCCGTGCCGCCGCTGCCGGAGACAGTGGGCCGTACCGAAGCGATCCTCGGCCGCTGGCTGGAACGCAATCCTGGCCGGCGCCAAGACTTGGTCCTCGCGACCAAGTGCCGCTTCCCGATGGGCAAGGGCCCGAACCATGGCGGCCTATCGCGACGGCACGTGATCGAAGCCTGCGAAGCCAGCCTGCGGCGGCTGAAGACCGATTGGCTCGACCTTTACCAGGCGCATGCGCCCGATCCCGACACACCGATCGAAGAGACCCTAGCCGCGTTCGACGACTTGGTGCGCGCGGGCAAGATCCGCTACGTGGGCTGCTCGAATTTTCCCGCCTGGCAGTTGGCGTTAGCGCTAGGAGCCAGCGCCAAGCACGGATGGGCCAGGCTCGATTGCCATCAGCCGCGCTACAACCTGCTGCATCGGGACATCGAAGCCGAGTTGCTGCCTCTTTGCCGCGAGCAAGGCGTGGGCGTGATCGCCTACAACCCGCTGGCAGGCGGATTCTTGACCGGCAAATACCAAAAGGACGCCTCGCCGCCCGCCGGCACGCGCTTCACGCTGGGCGGCCAAACCGGCGCCATTTATCGCGAGCGCTATTGGCAAGCGGCGTACTTCGACGCGATCGAGCCTTTGCGCGCGCATTGCCTCGCCGCCGGCCGGACGCTGGGACAATTGGCGATCGCGTGGGTGCTGGAGCAAAGCGGCGTTACCTCGGCGATCGTCGGCGCCAGCCGTGCAGCTCAGCTCGAGCAAACGCTGCCCGCCGCCGAACTGGCGCTAAGCGACGACGATCGCGCTGCCTGCGACGCCGTTTGGTATCGCATCCCCCGCCGGCCGCTTACTGCCGGCGCCGTGCAGCCAGAACGCAAGTAGGACCGGGGCCATCGCCCCTTCCCATAGGCCGGCGAAGGGGCTGTCCGGCGCAGCGATTAACGTGGTTTCGCCGGCGGATGGCCTGGTTTGGCTTTCTTGTTTTCGCGCTTGGCGGCGTTCAAACGCTGCTTTTCGAGATTCCGTTGCACCTTGGCTTCATGGCGTTCCCAGCGCCGCCGGGCGCGCGCGCGTAAGTCTTGCTCGAACCACCCGCGTCCCGCAGGCTGCGCCGAAGCCGCTTTCGGCGAATGATTTAGCTGGGGGCGCTGGGCGAAGCTTGGTGTGACGAATAATACACTGGCCGCGAGGAGCGCGCCAGACAGACAGGCTTGCTCAAACCAAGGTTGCGAAGGTCGTGCCATCATCTGCACCTCCGAGCATGCCCGAACCGAACCAGCTAACAATACAGCAAATGCCTCGCCAAAGGGCAAAGCGGGCTAAAGCACCCAGACTCAAGGCCCCGAGGCGTATGCCGCTGCGGGACTTGCCGCCCGGGTTCAATCGGGGGCAATTTTTTCGCCTGGCCAAAAGGTGTAGCCCAGGACGGTGTTTCCGCAGGGTCGCAGGGGGCCCTCTGCGGAGCAGCTAGCGCGACCGCGATTTGAGGGCGGCGCGAGCCTCGCGCTCGGCCTGGCGGCGGCGCTCCGTCTCGCGCTTGTCATAGAGCTGCTTGCCTTTGGCCAGGCCGAGCTCGCATTTGACGCGGCCGTTCTTGAAATACAGCCGCAGCGGAATCAGCGTCAGGCCGCGTTCGCGCGTCTTGCCTTCGAGCCGGGCGATCTCGGCGCGGTGCAACAGCAGCTTGCGGGTGCGGTCGGGATCCGGCGCATCGTAGCCGGCGTTCTCGTAGCGGCTGATGTGGCAGTTGAGCAGGAAGGCTTCGCCGTCGCGAATCAAGCCGTAACTATCCTTGAGTTGCGCGTGGCCGGCGCGCAGCGACTTGACCTCGCTGCCGAGCAGCGCCAAGCCGGCTTCGAAGCGATCCAAAATCTCGTAGTTGTGGCGCGCTTGGCGGTTTTCGGCGATCAGCTTTTCTCCAGCGGCCATGGTTCATGGTAACGGAGCGGAGGGGCGGAGCCGGCCTGGGAATCTCGTATTCGCTCTGCACCAGCCCGCCGGAATCGGTGCGCGTAGCCACGTGGCGCAGCACGAGGTCGCGCGGCATGGGGCCGAAGAGCGGGATGCCGGCGCCGATCAAGACCGGCACGCGCGTGATGACCAAGCGATCCAGGCATCCCGCCGCCAAGAAGCGTTGGATCGTGATGCCGCCATCCACGTACGCATGCTGGAAGCCGCGCGCCTCCAGCCGCTGCACGATGGCGGGCGGGTCTCCCGACATCTGTTCTACCGGGCGGCCCGCCACCCGCGAAAGGTCGAGCGAGCGGCTGCTCAACACGACCACCGGCTTTTGACCGTAAGCCCAGCCCCCGAACGTCAGCACCACTTCGAAGGTTTTGCGGCCGATCACCACGACATCGATGCCCGCGCAGAACTCCTCGAAGCCATGCGGCTCCTGCGCGCCCGCGTCCAAGAAATCGAGCGCGTGGTCGGGCCGCGCCAGGAACCCGTCGAGGCTTGTGCCACAAAATGCCGAGAGCTGGAGCATGGTCGGTATGGTTACGCCGGTCGCGCAAAAGGCCCCGGCACGGCGGGCTACTCGTAACGCAAGGCGTCCACCGGATCGAGCTTGGCGGCCTTGACGGCGGGCACGATGCCGAAGAAGACCCCGACGCCGACTGAGATCGAGAACCCGGCGATCACCGCCCACATCGGCACCGAGGAAGGCAAATTGGGCAAGGCGAACTTGATCAGGAAACTGAACAGCCATCCGCCGAAGATGCCGATGATGCCGCCGGCGCCGGTGAGGAAGACCGCCTCGGAGAGGAATTGGGCGATGATATCGCGGCGGCGGGCGCCGATGGCCTTGCGCACGCCGATCTCGCGCGTGCGCTCGGTGACGGAGACCAGCATGATGTTCATTACGCCCACGCCGCCGATGAGCATGCCGATGGAGGCGATGATGACGATCGCCAGCGCCACCTTGCCGGTGATGTCGTGGAACTGGCTGATGATGCTGTCGGCGGTGGCCATGCCGAAGCTATCGGGCGCGTTCCAGGCGTCGCGGCGGGAGCGGCGCAAGGCGGCGCGAATCTGGTCCATGGCTTCGTCGAGCATGCCGGGCCGGGCGGCGACGGCGAAGAAGTGCTCGCGGGCGCCGGGATAGATCTTGCGGTAGGTGTCGTAGGGCACCTGCACCGTCAGATTCTGCTGGTCACCGCCGACCATCTTGCGTTTGGCGAAGACGCCGACGACGCGAAAATCCATGCCGTTGATCTCGATCGTCTTGCCGATGGGATCTTCATGGCCGGGGAAAAGGGCGGTGGCAACGGAGTCGCCGATGACGACAACCTTCTCCCGGTGCTCGTTTTCGAATTCGTCGAAGTAGCGGCCCTCGCTGATGTCCTGATTGAGCACGAGCGGGTACGCGGGCGTGGCGCCGTCGAAATTGATGGGGGTTACGTCGTGGTTGCGGTAGTGGGCGTCGCCGCCGGTGCCGAAGTTGTTGAAGCCGTTGAAAATCTCCGGGCTGATCGCGGCGCAGGCGGTGCATTCTTGCCGCACCGCCTCGATATCGCGCTCGCTGATGGGCTTGCGCATGCGCTCTTCGCGGGTCAGCCCGCCGACGTGAATGCCGGGGGAAAACTTATAGACGAAGATGGTGTCGGTGCCGAAACCGCGCATCTCGTTCACGATGGTCTTGTTCATCCCCGTCAGGATGCTGCCGATGGCCATCAGCGTGACGGTGCCGACAAACACCCCGAGAATCGTCAGGCCCGAGCGCAGCTTGTGGGCGCGAACAGTATCGTAGGCGAGCTGCAGATTCTCCTTGAAGTGCGCGGCCATGCTAGACCTCCGCCCGCAGCGCCACGATCGGCTCCAGTTTGGCCGCCTTGCTCGCGGGGTAGATGCCGAAAAACAGGCCCACCAAGCTCGAGATCGCCACCGCCGCGATCACCGCCGTGATCGGCAGCGAGAAGGGAATGGGGGTGAGCGCGCCGGCGGCCAAGGTGAAGAGCCAGGCGACGAGCACTCCCGCCAGCCCGCCCACCGTCGAGATCACCGCCGATTCGATCAGGAACTGGCGCAGGATGTCGCTGCGGCGCGCGCCCAAGGCCTTGCGGGTGCCGATCTCGCGCGTCCGTTCGGTGACCGCGGCCAGCATGATGTTCATGATCACGATCCCGCCCACCACCAAGAAGACGAAGCTGACGCCGACCATCACCGCCGCAATGGCGCCGGTCAGAGCGTGCCAGAGGTTCATGAGGGCGTCGGAGCCGATCAGGCCGAAATTGTCCTTGTCGGCATACCCGAGATGACGCTCGGTGCGCATGAGCATCTCGATCTCGTCCATGGTGGCGGGCAGCAGTGCCGCCGAGCGCGCCTGCACCTGCAGGTCGAGCGAATCTTGATCGCCGTAGATTTTTTGGTAGGTGCCGAGGGGAATGATGGCGAAGTTGTCTTGCGATTGGCCGAAGACGTTGCCCAGCGCCGAGGCTACGCCCACGACCTGGAAGGGGCGCCCGTCGATGTAGACCGTCTGCCCGAGCGCGGGGCCGTCGCCGAAAAGATGCTGCAGCAGATCATTGCCGATGAAGACGGCGTCGGTGCGATGCTGCTCGTCGCTGGGCAGCAAGAATCGCCCTTGCGCGATCTTGTATGCGGCCATGCCGATGCTATTGGCGGTTTGGCCGCTCAGATGAACGTCTTCCAACGAGCGCGCGCCGACTTTGACGGTGGCGCTGTTGCGGCCGACCGAGGCGGCGATGGCCTGCGGCAAATGCGCGGTGTCGAGCAGGAACCGGTACTCCTCCAGGCGGATGGGCTTGTTGCGCTTCTGCGCTTCCATGAACTTGCTGGCATCGGTCATCTCGTCCAGCGAATAGCGATTGACGCTGAAGGTATTCGAACCCAAGCCCGCGATCTTCTCCCCGACGTAGCCGTTGACGCCCTCGACCAGCGAAACCACCGCGACCAGGGTGCAGACCGAGATGATGACGCCCAAGAGGGTGAGAAAGCTGCGCAGCTTATGGCTGCGCAGGGTTTCCAGGGCGATCCCGATGGCTTCGGCCAGATGCATAATCACCGCCGCCGGGGGCGGAAAACGCCGGCTCCGGCCCGCGCGGTCTAACCGCGGGCGGCGCCGGCCTCGCGCGCCTTGCCGCGCGCGGTTTGAGCATCGCCGGCCACCTTGCCGTCCCGGATATGGATCACGCGATGAGCATATTCGGCGATGTCGTGCTCGTGCGTCACGAGCACGATGGTATTGCCGCGTTCCCAGAGCACCTCAAGCAAGCGCATGATTTCGTTGCTGGTGGTGCTGTCGAGATTGCCGGTGGGCTCGTCGGCGAGGATGATCGACGGCCGGTTCACCAGGGCGCGGGCGATGGCCACCCGCTGGCGCTGGCCGCCGGAGAGCTCATTGGGCTTATGGTTGACGCGCTCGCCCAAGTCCACTTGCCGCAAGGCCTCCAGGGCGCGGGCGGAGCGCTCTTGCGGCGGCACGCCGGCGTAGATCAGCGGCAGCTCCACGTTGTGCAACGCGGTCGCGCGCGGCAGCAGGTTGAAGGTCTGGAAGACGAAGCCGATCTCTTGGTTGCGGATGCGCGCCAACTCGTCGTCATCCATCTCGCTGACCAACTGCCCGCCCAGCCAATATTGGCCGCGGGTGGGGGAATCCAGGCAGCCGATCAGGTTCATCAGCGTGCTCTTGCCGGAGCCGGACGGGCCCATGATGGCGACGTATTCGTTGCGGCGAATCTCGATCGAGATCCCGCGCAAGGCGGCCACCTGTTCCGAGCCCATCTGGTAAATCTTCCAGAGGTCGGCCGTGCGGATGACCACTTCGCGCTCGCCTCCGGCGCGAGGGAGGGTGACAGTGGGTTGCGGCGCGGCGGGAGTGGACATCGAGGGCTCGCGGTCAGGAAACGTTCTGCGGGGTGAGCTGCTGTACGGAATTATCCACCTTTACCGGGGTCCGATTGCGCATGGTGCGCAAGGCGCGGTAAGGGCCGATGATCACTTCCTCGCCGGGTTTGATGCCGTTCAACACCTGAATGTGGTCGACGCCGGTCACGCCGGTGGTGACGGGAACGAAGACCGCCCGGCCTTGCCGCAGCACGAACACGCCTTGCACCGGCTGGGGCGCGGGCGCGGCGGTGGCGGTGGGCGCGGCGGCCAGGGCGGTGCCGGGCTTGGGCGCCTCAAGTTCCGCCTTGTCGCGCTCGATCACCGCTTGCAGGGGCACGGCCACGGCGTCCTTGGCGGTGGCGGTGGTGATCTTGGCGGTGCAGGAGAGGCCCGGGCGGATGTTCGGCGGGGGATTCGTCAGGGTCAGCACGACCTTGAAATCCTTGGCTTGATCGCCGGTCGAGCCGGTAGTGGTGTCGCTCGCGGCTTGGCCGGTGGAACGCAAAATGGCGGTATCGCCGACCTCGGTCACCACGGCGGGAAAGCTCTGATCGCCGTAGGCGTCGATCTTGATCTGGGCCGGTTGCCCCAGCTTCACGTTCACGATATCGGTCTCATCCACCTGCAGTTCCGCCGTGACCACCGACATGTCGGCCACGCGCATGACCAGGCTGCCGGGCTGGTTCTGGATGCCCATGACGACGGTGTCGCCGACGTGCACCGGCAGATAGGTCACCAGCCCGTCCAAGGGGCTGCGCAACTGGGTCTTGGCGTAAACGTCTTGCACGCGCTTGAGATTGGCCGTCGCCTGGCGGATGCCGGCTTGGGCGCTGAGCAGATCGGCGCGCGCCTGCGCCACCTTGGCGGCGGAGAGATCATGCTGCGCCTCGGCCGCGCGATAGGCGGTCAACTTCGTCTGGTAATCGGCCTTCGAGAGCAATTGCGCGCCATACAGGCTCTCGGCGCGGCGCCAATCCTCGCGCGCCTGCTCCAGCTGCGCGGTGGCGTTTTGCAAATCGGCTTGGTTGGTGGCCAGCGCCGCCTTTTGCGCCTGATACTGCGCTTGCGCGGTGCGCACGGCCGCTTGGAAGGAGGCGACATCAGCCTGCTGCTGGACGTTGTCAATGATCGCCACCAACTCGCCTTTGCGGACGTGGTCGCCTTCCTTCACCAGCAATTGCCGCACCTGGCCGATGGAGTTGGCGGCGATATCGGCGTGATTCTTCGGCTGGATCTGACCGGAAGCGGTGACTTGCGCCTCGATATTGCGGCGCACCGCCATGGCGGTCTGCACCTTCACGATGCCGGCCTGGCTGCGGGCGACCGAGATCGCGATCACCGCGCCCAGCACGGCCACGACGACAATCAAAATAAAGACTTTCTTCCAGGGCTTCATCGGCGGCTTAGCTCAACGAGATAGTACGGGCCCAAGGGCGGGAATGTTTCGCGCGCCAGCGCCATTCCGCAGGGTGCTGGCTATCATCAATTGTACCTGCGCCCGCCGCCGGAGGATCGAGGGCGGCATTCGCGGCGCGGCCTCCGCCCGCGGCGCAGCCGGCCCCCGGCGCCGGATACGCAAAATTGTGCGCGAACACTCAAACGAGCCGCTCCCGCCAACCCTCGGTTCGGCTTGCTTCCGCCCCCCATTGAACATAGAATTACGCCAAAGGGGCGCGAAGGTGTTCACGTTGCGAGCGGCAAATCTGAAACCGATAGCTGCCGCTGGCCGGCGCCGCGGCCCGGGCGGCATCCTGGCATCCCTTTTGGCCTTCGTCGCCATCGCGACGCTGGCGGCGGGGGCGCAAAATCCCACGCCCACCGCCACCGCGCCCGCCGTTCCTCCGAAATTGACGGCGAAACAACGGCGCCAGCAAGAAAAGGCGCTGGCCAAGGAATTGGGCGGCTACTACAAGAAGTGGCTGAATGAAGACGTCGTCTACATCATCACGCCCGAGGAGCGGGAAGCTTTCCTGCAACTGAAGACCGACGAAGAGCGCGATCAATTCATCGAGGCGTTCTGGGCGCGGCGCAATCCGGATCCCGGCTCTCCCTACAATTCCTACAAGGAAGAACATTACCGGCGCATCGCTTACGCCAACGCGCATTTCGCCGCGGGCGTGCCCGGCTGGCGCACCGACCGGGGCCGCATTTACATTACCTTCGGTCCGCCCGACGAAATCGATTCGCATCCGAGCGGCGGCACCTACGAGCGCCCGATGTCGGAAGGCGGGGGGGAGACCTCCACCTATCCCTTCGAAGACTGGCGCTATCGCTATATTCCGGGCATCGGCCAGGAAGTGATTATGGAGTTCGTCGACACCTGCATGTGCGGCGACTACCATCTCACGATGGACCCGTCGGAAAAGGACGCGTTGCTTGAAGTTCCCGGCGCCGGGCTGACGCTGTACGAATCCATGGGGATGTCGAGCAAACAAGCGCGTTTCGAGAACGCCGACGGAACGCACCTGCCCTATTCGCCCTTCCGGCCCGAGAGCATGGACGAATTCGAGCGGCTGGAGCGCTATACCGAGGAGATGCGGCCGCCGAAGATCGAGTTCAAGGACCTCGAGGCGGTGGTTTCCCACCACATCAACTACAATCTGCTGCCCTTCGTGCTGCGCACCGATTACGTCAAGATCACCGACGACACCGATCTGGTGCCCTTTACGATCCAGATTCCGGATTCGGCGATGACCTTCCAGGAGTCGAACGGCGTGCAGCAGGGAAAGATCAATGTTTTCGGCCAAATCAGCTCCCTCAGCGGCCGCGTCGTGGACACGTTCGAGAACACCGTGGCGCTCAACATTCCCGCCGAGCTGATGCCGCAGTTCACGGGCAAGACCAGCCGCTATTGGCACGGGGCGCTGCTGAAGCCGGGCCGCTATAAGGTCAGCCTGGTGCTGAAGGACGTCAACAGCCCCGATAAGCTGGGCACGCTCGAAACCGCCATCACGGTGCCCAACTATGGCGACACGAATCTATCGACCTCGAGCATCATGCTGGCGGATGAGATCCAACCCGTGCCGGCCAAGGATGTGGGCGCGGGGGAATTCATCGTCGGGGACACCAAAGTGCGGCCGGTGGTGGGATCGCGCTTTTCCCGCAAGCAGCGGATGGGCATCTGGATGCAGGTCTATAATCTGAAACTGGATCAGAAGACCCACAAACCGGATGCGACGATCGATTGGCAAGTGGAAGACCTGGCCAATCACAAGCTTTTGCTGAACACCGAAGAAAGCTCCAACGCGATCAAGGACGCGTCCGAACAACTGACGTTGGAGAAGACCCTGCCGCTAGCCAGTTTGGCCCCCGGAGCCTACCGGCTGACGGTGAAGATCACGGATCATCTGGCGGGCCGGACGGTGGCGCCGGAATCCACGTTCATTGTGCAGTAGCCACGTCGTCCGGGCGGCGCGGCCTGGAGCGCCACTGAATATATGAATTGGGCATCACCCTCCCCCCGGTGCCCCCGTCCTGGCCTAGGCGGCGTCTGGATTCATCTCAGAGGCCGGCGCCTGCTCTGGACCATAATAGTGGTGCTGAGCATAACCGCGCTGGCGCAAGCCCCTTCTCAGGGCCGCGTGTTGGGGATTGTCACCGACCCGACCGGCACGCCCCTGGCAGACGCGATCGTGCGGCTCCTGCCGGCAGGGCTGCACCCGCGGGCCGAGCTACAACGCACCGCGCTGAACGGATCCTTTGCCTTCGCCCATCTGACGGCCGGGACGTACTATGTCGAGGCCGGGCGCGGGCAGCGCGTCTCGGGCCGGCAAAAAGTTCAAATCACGGCGGCCCACACGGCCTACCTGGCGTTGCCGCTGCTGTACGCCCTAGGCTCGCTGCGGGTGAGCGCGCCGGAGAGCGGCTCGGCGGAAGATTTCGGCTGGTTGCTGCGCGCCAACAATGCGGTGCGCCCGCTGCTGCGGTGGCAGGAAGCCAACGAGGCCCCGGCGCACCTCAGCGGCTACGTCAGCGTCATGGCCGGCGGGAGCGCGGCGCCGCAATCTGATCCCGGCGCGATTGCCACGACTTTTCAATTGCAGCGCCAGGCCTGGGGCGATTCTGAATTGGCCTTTGCGGGTTCGGTGGGAACCTCGCCGGCGGGCGTGGCCGGCACGGCCTCCCAGTTGAGCGCGATCTTCGAGCCGCACGGGGAGCAAAGCCCGGCGCGCCTGGTGATCACCCTGCAGCAGATTCCGCTGCCGCCCTTGGCCCATGTACCGAGCGTGCAAGCCGTCAGCTTCAATTACGCCGACGGCCTGACGGCAGGCAGATTGAGCGTGCAATACGGCGCGATGTTCGATACCGTCAGCCTGGTCAATTCGTTCCATACGCTTGACCCCTACCTGCGCCTGCAATGGCAGGCCGGAGCCCATGCGCATTGGGAATACCGCTTTGCGACCGCAGTTCCCCCGGTCCACTTCGGCCCCACCTATGCCGAAGCCGCCGCCACTCCGCGGCTAGCGCTCGACGATTTCGCGGCGCAGATGGAGCGGGCGCATCATCAGGAACTGGGCTACGAGGACCAGCTCACCGCCAACGATTTGCTGGAAGCGGCGGCCTTCGTCGATCACTTCACGCATGCGGTCGTGGCCGGGACCGGCGCGCAAGCCGCCGATCTGGCGAGCGGAAATCTCTTGCCCGATCCGCTGACGAACACCTTCAGCGCCGACGGCGGCAATTACGGCGGCTGGGGGGCGCGGCTGGTGTTCGACCATCGCGTGAGCGGCAACCTCAGCGCATCCCTGGGCTGGGCCGAAGGCCCGGTGCTGGCGCCGCGCGGGGCGCGGGTGCAAAGCGCGCTCCTTGGCCCCGACCTAGCGGCCGTGCGGCGCCAGGCACTGACAGTCAAATTAGCCGGCGAACTGCCGGTGACCCATACGCGCGTGGCGTGCAGCTACCGCTGGCTCAACGGAACCAGCGTGACTGCGGTCGATCCTTACGACGATTCGCCGGATCAGAGCGATTCGTACGCCAACATCACCATCCGCCAGCCCTTGCCCCGATTCGCTTTTGGCACGAATCGCGTCGAAGCCTTGGCCGAATTCCACAACCTGCTGGCACAAGGCTATCTTCCCGTGATGAGCGCCGATGGGCATCTACTTTACTTGATCCAAGCTGCGCGGTCGTTCCGAGGAGGGCTTAGCTTCAATTTTTAAAGCGCCGGACGCGGCCATGATCCAAGTCTCCGCCGCGTAAAGAGGACCTTTTGGCCTATGGCAGGACGGAAGGAAATTACGGAATTTCATAATTTTTGCGCAGTTCGCGTTCCGGAGATGGAAACGGCGCAAGAATGCGACTGGCATCCCGATTGCATCTAGCGAAAGTCACTTGTGACGACTCACGCCCCAAATCGGTTTCTGGACCTCGGCCTAGTCCTACTGACCGTGACGCTGGCCACTTTCGGGGCGCTTAGCTTCCGCCAGCAACGCATTTATCAGCCGCCGAGCGACAACGTATTTTGGGTGGCGACGGGACAGGGGCTGCGGGCGGAACAAGTGAGCCGGCCGGGAGCGGGCTGGCGGGCAGGAATTCGGCCCGGGGATTTGCTGATCGGCGTGGCCGGGCAGCCCGTCACCAGCGCAGAGCAGCTCCAGCGGGCGATTTTCGGAGCCGGAGCCGGCCGGACGCTGCCATACGCGCTGCTGCGCGCGGGCCACATCGTGGTGGCGCGGGTACGGGTGGCGCGGGCCACCAGCCGGTGGCGGCGCTTTCTGATCGCGGATTTGGTCGGCCTGCTTTATCTGGCGATCGGCATCTTCGTCATCCTGCGTCGCCGTTCGGCCCGGCTGGCGGTGCATTTCTATCTTTTCTGCCTGGCTTCGTTCGTGCTCTACGCCTTCCATTTCACCGGCAAGCTCAACTCCTTCGATTGGACGGTTTTCTGGTGCAATGAAATCGCGCTGCTGCTGGCGCCACCGCTTTTGCTGCATTTCGCGCTGGTGTTTCCGCGCGCGAAAGGGATCTTGAAGCGCCTGCCCGGCTTGGCGGCGTTGCTGTACGCGCCGGCGGGCGCGTTCCTGCTGCTGCAGGCCGCCTTCGCGACCGGCGCCTTGCAGTCGCCGGCGCCGGCGGCCGCGGTGCAGCGGGCGCTCGATCGCGTGCCCTACGCCTTGTTCGCGGCGGCCTTCGTCTTGGCGGCGGTGGCGTTCTTCCACACCTTGCGCCATGCGAGCTCGAATCTGCAGCGGCAGCAAATGCAATGGATCGCCGGCGGCGTGACGCTGGCGCTGATCCCGTTCCTGGCGCTCTACGTGGTTCCCTATTTGCGCGGCGTGGAAACGCCGCCGCTGAGCACGTTGGCGCTGGCGGCGATGGCGCTGGTGCCCCTCTCCATCGGTTATGCGGTGGTGCGCTATCGCTTGATGGATGTGGACGCGGTCTTCCGCCGCGGGATCGTGTACAGCCTGGCGACGATGGCGGTGGTGGCGATCTATTTCGCGGCGATCGGGCTGGCGGCGGCGCTGATCCATCTGCGCGTGCCCAATCTCGGGGCCGCGGGCTGGATTTTGGCGATCGTGGTGACGGCGCTGCTGTTCGAGCCGATGAAAAACTGGCTGCAAGAACGCCTGGACCGCGCTTTTTATCGCGACCGGTACGACTACCGCCGCACGCTGCTCGAGTTCGGGCGGCAGATGAGCGCGGAGCCGGAGCTGGAGCCGCTGCTGGCCCGGGTGGTGGAGCGGCTGGCGGCGACGCTATCGCTGCCGCGGGTGGCGGTCTTCGTGCGCGGCGAGGGGGGGCAATTCACGCTGGCGCGCAGCCGCGGCCTGGCGCCGGCGGCGCCGTGCTGGAACGCGGCGGCATTGCCGCCGCCGGAGCCGGGCGCCAGTCCCTGGCGCTACTTCGAGAATCCCGCGCACGGGCCCTGCCCCGAGCTCGACCTGAATTACTATCTCGCCTGCGAATCGCAGGGACGCACGGTCGCCTGGCTGGGCTTCGCCCGCGCCGGCAATCCCGGTTTGCTCACCAGCGACGACCTGCAACTGCTCGAAACCCTGGCGAATCCTCTCGCCATCGCCATCGACAACGCGCGTCTCTACGAGACGCTGCGCAGCCAGGCGCGCGAATACGAGCGCCTCAAGGAATTCAACGAGAATATCGTCGAAAGCGTCGCGGCCGGCGTGGCGGCGGTGAGCGAGGACGACCGCATCGAGAGCTGGAACGCGCGCATGGAAACGCTGGCGGGCGTGCCGCGCGCGGCGGCGCTGGGGCGGACGGTGGGGGAGATCTTCGGCGTCGCTTTCGCGCGCGAATATTACCGGCTGCGCGCGGAGCCGGGCGTGGCCAACCTATATAAGCTGGAGATGACGCTGGGCGGCGAGCGGCGGGTGGTGAATCTGGCGCTGGCGCCGCTGGTGACGCGGCAATTCCAGGTGGTGGGGCGGATTCTGCTGCTCGACGACATCACCGCGCGCGTCGAACTCGAGCGGCGGCTGGCGCAGGCCGAGCGCCTGAGCTCGGTCGGCCTGCTGGCGGCGGGCGTCGCTCACGAGGTCAACACGCCGCTGGCGGTGATCTCGAACTACACGCAGCTTTTGGCGAAGCAACTGCCGGCGGACGATCCGCGCGCGGCCCTGGTCGAGCGCATCACGCGGCAGACCTTCCGCGCCTCGGAGATCGTCGGCAGCCTGCTGAACTTCTCCCGGGGCGGCAGCGGCCGCCGCGTGGAACTGGATCTGAACCAGGTGATCACGGAAACGCTGGCGCTGGTCGAGCATCCGCTGCGCACCGCGGGCATCCGCGTGGTGAGCGAGTTGGCGGACGGGCTGCCGGCGGTGGCCGGCGACAGCGGGCGGCTGCAGCAAGTGTTCTTGAACCTGATCCTGAACGCCCGCGACGCCATGCCGCACGGCGGCACGCTGCGCTTGCAGACGCAATGCGACGGCGAGCGCGTGCGGGCGGCGGTGGCCGACAGCGGCGTGGGCATTCCCGAGGACGCACGCGACCGCATCTTCGATCCCTTTTTCACGACCAAAGTGCCGGATCGTTCCCGCCAGGACGGGCTGGCTTCGGGCACGGGCTTGGGGTTATCGGTGACCTATGGGATCATTCAAGAACACGGCGGCACCATCCAGGTCGCGAGCGAGCCGGGACAAGGCACCTGCTTCTACGTGGAATTTCCCGCCGTGAGGCGAGCTGTCCATGCCTGACCTTGCTTCCTCCGCCGCCGCCGCGCCTCGCCCCTCGGCCGCGGGCGCCGAACCGGGCCGCGGGCGGATTCTGATCATCGACGACGAACTGGCGATTCGCGAGAGCCTGGAAGAGCTGCTGCGCTTCGAGGGCTTCGAAGTGGAATCGGCGGCGAGCGGCGAAGAGGGCTGCGAGCTGTTCCAGCGCGCCTACTTCGATCTGGTGCTGCTCGACGTGGCGCTGCCGGGCGCGGGCGGATTGGAAGTGCTGGAGCGGCTGCAGACGATCGCCGCCACGCCGGTGATCATGATCTCCGCCTACGCGACCGTCGAGCTGGCGGTCGCGGCGATTCAGAAGGGCGCGCGCAACTTCCTGCAGAAGCCTTGGAACAACGAGAAGCTGCTGGCCGACATCGCCGCGGCGATGAGCGCCTCGCGCGTCGAGCAGGAGAATCTGCACCTCAAGCGCGCGCTCAAGCAGCGCTACAGTTTCGAAAACCTGGTGGGCAAGAGCGAGGCGATGCTGCGCGTCTTCGATCTGGTGGCGCAGGTGGCGCCCAGCCGCTCGACGGTCTTGCTGCAGGGCGAAAGCGGCACGGGCAAGGAGCTGATCGCGAAGGCGATCCACGCCCATTCGCCGCGCGCCGACCACGCCTTCGTGCCGGTCAACAGCGGCGGCATGCCCACCGATCTGCTCGAGAGCACGCTGTTCGGGCACGTGCGCGGGGCCTTCACCGGCGCCATCGCGCCCAAGAAGGGACTTTTCGAAGTCGCCGACCGCGGCACGATCTTTTTGGATGAAATCGGCAACATGTCGCTGGAGACGCAGGCCAAGATCTTGCGCGTCCTGCAGGACCGGCGTTTCATGCGGCTGGGCGGGGTCGAGGAACAGCAGGTGGACGTGCGGGTGATCACCGCCACGAACGCCGATTTGCAGCGGCTGGTGAGCGAGGGCAAGTTTCGCGAGGACCTCTACTACCGGCTGAACGTCATCACCGTCAAGCTGCCGGCGCTGCGCGAGCGGCGGGAGGATATTCCGCTGCTGGTGGACTTTTTCCTGGTGAAGTACGCGCGGGAAAACGGGCTGGCGCCGCGCCGGATCAGTCCCGAGGCGCTGCGCTATCTGCTCGAGTACAACTGGCCCGGCAACGTGCGCGAGCTCGAAAACGTGGTGGAGCGCGCCGTGGTCCTCTCGACCGACACGCTCATCGGGCCGGAGCTGTTGCCCGATCCGATCGTCGGCCGCCCGCCTTCGTGGGCGGGCTGGGCGCCGCGCGCGCGCGCGCAGCAAGCACCCGCCTCGCTCTTCGAGATCGTGGATGAGTTCGAGAAACGCATCATCCTCGATATGCTCGAGCAAACCCACGGGCGGCAGACGGAAGCCGCCGAGCGCTTCCAAATTCCGCTTTCCACCCTCAACCAAAAGATCAAGCGCCACGGGATCGACGTGAAAAAGGTGCGGGGCCAGGACGCCTAGGCCCGCCTTCGGCATGCGCGGCTTAAGTTTGATCATGGCGTGATGTAATCGCCGCGAACGCCCGCGCCTTCGCATTTCCGTCCACATTGTCGGCACCCGCGTGCAAAGCCGAAAGGCGGCGCGGCAGCGCAAACGCTTTGCGGTCAACGCCGGTGTTTTGGCGCGAGCCGTGCAAGATCCCGGGCAGCGCGTGGCTCGCGCTCGGGAGGTCTAAATGCGGAGAGTCATCACAGCGGCGGCGCTCACGATTGCGCTCGGCGCATTCCAGGCCGCCTTGGGAGGGACGATTCCATGGGACGGCTGCAGCGGGCTCGCCTGGGCGGCGGCGCCGGGCGAGCTCGGGAGCGCCCCCGGCGGGCTGTGCGCGGCGGCGGGCAGCGCCAGGCCGGTCGGGCTCGCTCCGCGGCAGCGCGGCGAGCGGGGAGCGCTGGCCGCCCGGCCATCAGCATTCTGGCGCCAGGGATGGCCGCTGGAGACAGAGGCGAGCCGGCGCCTCGAGCGGCCGCTTGGGCTGACCACACATGCGGGCGCGCCGCTTGGTTCCCTGGCCGGCGCCCGGCACGGGGCTCGCGCCGCGGGCATCTGGAACCAGGCGCAGGACGAATTCGACGACGGCACGCCGGCGGCGGAGCCTAAGAGCTTGAGCTTTTTGGCGCTGGGCGTGGCGCTGCTGGGCGGCGTGGGATGGCGGCGCAGAAGGCTGGCGCAAGGGCGGGGGTAGATCGGCCGCCGCGGACTCGCCAAACGGCGTCACCAGGGGACGCCGCGAGACAAGCACGGCGGGAGGGGCGCGCTTGCGCTCAGCGCGAAGGGACAACATCCCCGCGGGGAGGTGCAAGACATTGTATTCCAATTCTGATATATACTCGCGGGGACAGCGGCGATGCCGCCAGAGCGATTGGAATCGCGCTCCTTACACCGAGAAGGGGCGGAGCGAGTTGGGAAACGGGGTTAGGAATGAAACGATGCCTGGCAGTGCTGGTCTTGCTCACGAGCGTGAGCCTTGGCGCCGCCTTCGCGGGCACCATCAACATCGGCAACGGCGCCACCGGTTCCAATCCGACCGGCTTGAATCAGCCTTTGTCGCCGGTTCTCGTCGGCAATGGGAGTGACATAAGCGTTTACCTGCAAGGCAGCGCGGCGATCACGAACACGTTTTTGCTGGCGCTGATTGTGCCGAACGTCACCGCTGGGACGGGAGTGAACAGTCCAGCGAGCCTGACCCTTTACGGGAGCTTTCCCGGCGGTTCGACACCGTGCCCGGCGTGCGCGATCGGCAGCCTGACATTCCAGGGAACGCTGAGCAGCACCTCAGGGACGAAGCTCAGCGGGCTCGGCGGGGCGCTTGCCAATTTCAGCGATTCGCTCAATGCCACGAATTTCGACACGTTCGATCATTCGGCCGGCGTGACGCCGATGTCCTTCGGCGTTTATACGTGGACGATTACCACCGGAGAGCTCTCGGGCTCGAACCATCCTTTGATCGATTTCTCGATTCCGGAGGGCGAGCTCAATGGGAGCATTTTCGCGGCGCTCACCGACAACGGGAATTCGACCGTTTGGACGAATTCCGGCGGCGTGGAGACACCCGAACCGGCGACGGCGGCGTTGCTGGCGATCGGCCTTTTGCTGGCCGGCTTCGTCGCTCGCAAGCGGCAACCCGCCTAGCTGGAATCGAGTACGCGCGATGATCAGGGCCGCCGCGCTCGCGCGCGGCGGCCTTTTATGTTGCGGCCGCGCTCACAAGTTCATGGATTCGGCGCGGCCCAACGTCACGCGCAGGGTCATCTGGCGGCCGCCGCGAAAGATCGTGAGCGTCACTTGTTCGCCCGCATGCTTGGTCACGAGCAGGCGCGCGATATCGTCGGGAGATTCCACCGGCTCGCCATCGAGAGCGACGATGATGTCTCCGCCGAATTTCACCGGCGTGTTGCCGATATAGCCGGGTTCCGTGCCGCCGCGCAGGCCGGCCCGCGCGGCCGGCGAGCCGGGGGGCGCGCTCAAGACCAGGACGCCATGGTCCACCGGCAAGTTCAGTTGTTCGGCCATGTCCGAAGATATCGGGTAGCCGGTGATTCCCAGCGTGGGGCGATTCACGTGGCCGGTGGTGATCAAGTCGTGCAAGACCGCCTTGGCCAAATTGATGGGAATGGCAAAACCGATTCCGATATTCGAACCGGTCTGCGAATAGATGGCGCTATCGATGCCGATGACCTGGCCCTCGCTGTTCAGGAGCGGCCCACCACTGTTGCCGGGATTGATCGGGGCGTCGGTCTGAATGGCGTTGTCGATATTGACTCCGCCAGAGGGATCGCGCACGGTGCGAATCGAGCTGATAATGCCTTGCGTCATCGTGCCGGGCAAGCCATAGGGATTGCCGATCGCCAGCACGTCTTGCCCCACCTGCAAATTGCTGGAATCGCCCAGGGTGACGGCCGGCAAATGCGCGGCAGGGATCTTGATCACCGCCAGATCGAGATCCGGCGCGGTACCCACGACCTGAGCCGAATAGCGGTGGGTTTCGTTTCTACGCGGCGTCCAGGCGACGCGCAGGCGCTGCGCGTCGCGGATGACGTGGTAGTTGGTGAGGATATAGCCGCCGGGATTGATAATGAAGCCGGAACCCTGGCCGGATTCCGGCACTGGGCCAAACAGGAGATCGAACGCGATGATTTGGGTGGTAATGTTCACCACCGACGGCCGCACTCGCTTATAGATTGCGATGTTGCGCAACTCGTTAGCTTCGAAATGCGTCTGCGGCGCCGATTCGATCAAAGGGACATCGGCGCGGACCAAGCGCGGCGACTCGTGGCGCAGCGAGGTGTAGAGGGCAAAAGCACCCGCCAGGATCAGGGCGAGGGCCAACGGGCGAGCTAGCCGGCTCATGGCAATAGAGTACAAGGCGTGGTCGCGGCGGTACAGCGACTCGTCGCGGATGCAGGGTCCCAGCCCGCGACACGCGACGCGTTCGTCCGGTTCGCGGACCGTAGCCGTTGGTTCAATGAGGCGGCGGGCGATGACCGGAAAGAAACCGCCGGGCCGGGGAACCGAAGGCATTCATCCGAAAAATTGCAAGCTGCAACCACGGTGAGAGATGGGATCCGGGTCGAAGGCACGGGTAGTACACCACCGCGGGGCACATCAAGAATCCATGAACCTGCGGACCTTAAGCTCGTTGAATCAGTTCTGAAGGAAGCCGCCGTTGCTCCTGCCCTCCTGTGGGGGCGTGAGGGGCCCGAGCAGTGCCGCGAACGCGAGCGCTCAACGCCAGCGCCCTGGCGTTTCGAGACATCCTTTACGCGATAGGAAGCCCCCAGAAGGGGGGAGACCAGCACGCGTGCGGCCCGAGCGCCGGATCCATGAGATAAGTTGCTGGTTCGCAATGACTTAAATGTTGACCACACGCCTTAGCAGCGGCCGAAAAAATGGTCTCCTGGTCGGAAGTACAGGTCAACGGGGGCGATGCGGAAGCGGCGGGCGCCGAACTCATAACTCATTAGCGGGACTCAACTTACGGTTAGGATTTCGCCGCGACGGAACGACTCGCAGTGTTGAGCTTCCCAACGGGGGGCACCCAAGCTCGGCCACCCAAATTTGGGTACACAAAATGGAGGGAATCGGAGCGCGGGCGATTCCCTCTTTGCCGGAAATGGCGAAGCGAGGTCGAGTCTTCAAATTGTCAAACAGCGGGCGGAGCGCGCCGACTGCCGCGTCCCGCGGAGGCTACCCCTGGGGGGCCTCATAAGTAGGATTCAGATTGGACCGGCAGAGTTGGCCGGGGTAAAGCGATGGCAGGAGGCAGCGGAGGCTACGGAGGCTGCGGAGGCGGAGGCGAGACGGAGGTCCATCCACGGCTGGCGGCCGCGGCGAACAGCCACGGCGACCTGGCATCCGGTAAGGGTTAGTGGCCGACAGCCAAGCTACGCAATTCGGAAAACAGATCCCGAACCTGGTGGCGAGTGGCCTCAAGCGGGCCGGAGTTGTCGATGATAAAGTCGGCGTGGCGCGCCTTCTGCTTGTCGGGCCATTGCGCGGCCAGTCGCGCCTCGGCTTCGGCGCGCGTGCCGCGGCCGCGCGCCAAGAAGCGTTGGATTTTCTGCTCGCGATCGCAAGTCACGACCACGACGCGATCGTAGCGCCGCGCCGAGCCGGCCTCGAGCGCCACCGCGGCTTCGACGACCGCCAGCGGCTGGCCGGCTTTCTCCAGTTCCGCGAGCCGGCGATCGATCTCCGCCTGAATCGGCGGATGCAAGACGGCGTTGAGCACGCGGGTTGCGGCAGGATCGGCGAAGGCGAGCCTTGCCAGGGCGGCGCGGTTCACCGCGCCATCGGATTCGAGGATCGCCGGCCCGAACGCGTTCACAAGCGCCGCCGCGGTCGGCGTGCCCGCGGCCAGGAATTCGTGGCCGATGGCATCGGCATCCAAGACCGGAACGCCCATCGCCCCCAGCCAGCCGGCGACCGTGCTTTTGCCGCTGCAAAGCCCGCCGGTCAGCAGCACCCGCCACACGAGGAAACCTCCCGGATCACCGGCGCCGCAGCTCGGCGGCGGCGACGGTATTGGCCATGAGCATGGCGATGGTGAGGGGGCCGACGCCGCCGGGGACGGGGGTGAAGGCGGAGGCGAGCTCGCGCACGGCGACGGGATCCACGTCGCCGATCCAAGTCGAACCCCGGCGCTCGAACTCGGCCAAGCGCCTGGGATCGGCGGCGAAGAAGCGTTCGACCTCGGCGCGCTCGGTGAGCTTGTTGCTGCCCACATCCACGACCACGGCGCCGGGCTTGATATGTTCGCGGCCCAGGAGCCCCGGCCGGCCGACGGCGGCAACGAGCAGATCGGCGCGGCGGCAGACGGCGGCGAGGTCGCGAGTGCGGGAATGGGCGATGGTCACGGTGGCATCGTGGCGGAGCAGCAGCAACGCCATGGGTTTGCCCACGATGTCGCTGCGGCCGACGACGACGGCGTTTTGGCCGGCAACGGGGATGCCGGAGCGCTGGAGCATGGCCATGATGCCCGCCGGCGTGCAAGGGAGAAAGCCGGGGCGGCCGGCGACGAGGTTGCCGACGTTGATGGGATGAAAGCCATCCACGTCCTTGCCGGGATCGACGGCGACCAGCACGCGTTGCGCGTCCACCTGCGGCGGCAGCGGCAACTGCACCAAGATGCCGTCCACGGCGGGATCGGCGTTGAGGCCGCAGACGATTTCGAGGACATCCTCGGTGGTCGCCGCGACGGGGCGAATCACCTCGATGGAACGAATGCCCAGTTCCGCGCCCGCCCTCACCTTGCTGCGCACGTAGAGGGCGGAAGCGGGATTATCGCCGACCAGCACCACGGCGAGGCAGGGTGCGCGGCCGGCGGCGGCGAGCGCGGCCACGCGGTCTTTCAATTCGCCGCGAATTTCGGCGGCAATCGCCGCGCCGTCGATTTTCCGCGCGCTCATCGTCCCGCGTGCAGTTTAACATTCTCGACGTGAGCCTCACGCTGGCGCTGGTCTTGCACGCCCATCAGCCGGTGGACAACTTCGATTCCGTCATCGAAGAAGCCTACCGAACCTCTTATGAACCCTTTCTCGCGGCCGCGGAGCGCCATCCGGGACTGCGGCTGACGCTGCATTTCAGCGGCTGGCTGCTGGCCTGGCTGCGCGCGCGGCATCCCGATTACATCGCCCGCCTGAACCATGGCCTGCAAGCCGGGCGGCTGGAGATCCTGGGCGGCGGCTATTACGAGCCGGTTTTGGCCGCGATTCCAGAACGGGACCGGCGGCTGCAACTCGAGCGCATGCGCGAGTTGGTGGCGACGACCTTCGGCCGACAGCCGCGCGGCGCATGGCTGGCGGAACGCGTCTGGGAGCCCGACTTGCCCGCCACGCTGGCGGCCGCGGGGTTCGAGTACACGGTCGTGGACGACACGCATCTGCTGATGACCGGCCTGGAGCCGGAGCAAACCTACGGCTATTTCATCGCCGAGTCCGGCGGCGCGGCCATCAAGCTGGTTCCCTCCAACCGCTTTTTGCGCTTCGCGATTCCTTTCCAAGCGGAGCACGAATCGCTGGAGTTCTTGGCCGCAGCGGCGCGGGATCAGCCCGGCGCCTTGCTGGTGATGGCGGACGACCTGGAGAAGTTCGGGACGTGGCCACACACCTATGAGCACGTGATCGCGGGCGGCTGGCTCGAGCGCTTTTTCGAACGACTCGATGCGAGCAGCGGCTGGCTGAGCACGGCCACGCTCGGCGCAGCGCTCGCCGCCTCGCCCGCCTTGGGCCTGGCATCGCCGCCCACGGCCTCCTATGAAGAGATGATGCAATGGGCGCTGCCGGCGGCGGCAGGCGCGCGCTTGGCGGCGGCGCGCGCCGATCCGGCCACGGCACCATACCGGCGTTTTTTGGCGGGCGCGCCGTGGCGCAATTTCTTCTCGAAATACCCGGAATCCAACGCTCTTCATCAGTACGCGCTCGAGCTGAGCGAGCGCGCCGCCGCCGCGCAGGACGGCGAGGCGCAAGAGGAAATTCTCGCCGCCGAATGCAACGACGCTTACTGGCACGGCCTTTTCGGCGGCCTTTACGCACCGCATCTGCGCAATGCCGCTTACACGCACTTGCTGCGCGCCGAGGCGAGGCTGCCGGCGCACGAAGCGCGGCATGGCGACTTGGATCGCAACGGGGGCGAAGTCGCGGTCTTGCGCAATCGCCAAACGCGATTGGTGATCGAAGCCTCCGATGGCGGCGTGGTCCGCGAGCTCGATTGGCTGCCCGCCGCCGCCAATGTAATCAATTCCCTGGCCCGCCGGCCCGAGGCGTATCACGAGCAGATTCGGGCCCAGATCGCCACCAATCCCGCGCGGCTGCCGGGCGGCGCGGCGGCGCCCGGCGCCGAGCTCAGCGCTTTGCTGCAATACGATCGTTACCGGCGCGCATGCCATCGCTTGTACTTGTTTCCCGCCGAGAAGACCTTCGCGGACTTCTTGCGCCTGGCGCTGGCGGAAGATCCCGTCCTCGCCGGCGGGCGCTTCACGCTGGAATCGCTAGCGGCGGGAAGCGCCGTCCTGGCCGTCCCGGGCAACGCGGCGCGCAAGCGGTTCGCGCTGAGCGCGGAAGGCAAGCTCGATTGCACGTTCGAATGTCCCAGCGCGAAACCGGGGTTGGCCGCGGGCGTCGAAATGGTTTTCAACTTGTTAGCGCCGCAAGCCTCGGATCGCGCCATCGTGGCCGGGAGCGAGCGGCTGAGGCTCGACGCGGAAACGGAAGTGGCGGGCGAGACGCTCGCCTTCGAAGATGGCTGGCGGCGCCTGCGCATCGTGCTGCGCGCCCCGGGCGCCAGGAGCTGGTGGCTGCGGCCGATCCATACGGTTTCGCAGTCGGAGAGCGGCTATGAGAAGGTGTATCAGGGCAGCGTGGCGATGGCGGTTTGGCGCGCGGCGCCGGCGTTATTCCAGGTCAGCGTCGAGTTCCTGCCGTTGGCCACGCCATGACATACTGAGCTTCGCCGCCGGGGTTCTCACGAGCGCGGCCCCGCGGACAATGCCGCGTTCATGTTATTGACGGCTTCCAACCGCTTAGCGCGCATCTTGCGCGCGCGGCACGACGACGCCCAACGGCAGCAAGGCCGCAGCGCCTGGACAGGGGCGGAGATTCTGCCGTGGAGCGCGTGGCTGGAGCAGGTTTGGAGCGAATTCGCGCTGAGCCGCGAGGATGCGCCGCCGCTGCTTGATGCCGTCCAGGAGGCGTACCTGTGGCGGCTGCTGGTGCGCGAGTGGAGCGAGCGAGAGGGGAGCGCGCCGCTCTCGGTGGCGGCTACGGCCGCGGAAGCGGCGGAGGCCTGGAGGCTGCTGCACGAATACCGCCTGGAGATCGCGCCGGAGGCGTGGGAGTCCGCGCCCGATCCCGCCGTGTTTTACCAATGGCAGGCGGAATTCCGGCAGCGGCTGAACACGGCCGGCTGGATCAGCGCAGCGCAGGTGCCAGACGCGCTGGCCCGCCGCTTGGAGAGGCGCGAGTGGCAACCGCCGCGCCGCGTGGAACTCGCCGGCTTTCGGGAACGGACTCCGGCGCAAGCCCGGCTGGTCGAGGCGCTGGAGCGCGACGGCGCGGCGGTGACAGAACGGCCCGCGCCGCCCGCAGCCGCGCCCGGCAACATGATCAAGGCGGGGTTTGCGGACGTGGAAGCGGAAATCCGGGCGGCGGCGCGCTGGGCGCGCGCGGCACTCGAGGCCGGCGTCCAGGGCACGATCGCGGTCGTCGTGCCCGGACTGTACCCATACCGCCTGGATCTCGAGCGGATTTTCGCCGACGTGTTGACGCCCAGCGCGTTGCTGCCGGGGGAGGCGGGCGAGCCGCCGTTCAACCTCGCGCTGCCGCCGCCGCTGGCTTCGTGGCCGCTGGCGCAAACGGCAGTGGCGCTGCTGCGCTTGGCATTCGCGCCGCTGCCGTTCCAGCTCGCCTCCCGGCTCCTGCTGTCGCCTTACTGGAGCGCCGGCGAGAAGGAATGGCTGTCCCGAAGCGAACTCGAGCGCGACCTTCGCGACGCCGGCGCGCCCACCGTTTCTCTGCAGCACTTGCTGCGCGACCCGCGGGGGGCGGTGCGCCGGCCGTCCCTGACCGCCAGCCTCCGCCGCATGCGCACGATCGCGGGGCGGCAGCCTAAACGGCAAGGCGCGGGCGCCTGGGCGGACGCTTTCGCCGAACTGCTGGCGGCGGCGCATTGGCCGGGCGAGCGTCCGCTGGACAGCGCGGAATTCCAGACCGCAGACGCGCTGCGCGACGCCATCGCCGCCTTGGCGCGGCTGGAGCCGGTCGCCGCGCCATTGAGCAGCGACGCCGCGCTGGAGGAACTGGAGGGCATCGTCCATTCGCAACTGTTCCAGCCGGAAGCGCCCGAGTCCCCGGTGCAGATCCTGGGCATAAACGAGGCCGCGGGACTGGAGTTTGCGCGGCTGTGGGTGATGGGGCTGGACGCCGATTCCTGGCCGGGACCGGCGCGGCCGCCGGCGTTGTTGCCGCCGGCGGTGCGATTGGCCGCAAACCTGCCGCATTGCAGCGCGCAATGGCAGCACGCCTTCGCGGTGCGCGAGCAGGCGCGCTGGCGGGACGCCGCGCCCGAGGTGGTGCTGAGTTTTCCGCGCACGCGAGAGGACGTCGAACTCACGGAAAGCCCGCTGCTGGCCGGGCTCCCCGAGGCGGCGCCGGGAGTATTGGAGAGCAGCGACACCAGCCATAGCCGCCAGCTTGTCGGCACCGGCCCGATCGAATGGTTCGAGGACGAAGCCGCGGGGCCCGCCGACGCGAAGCAAGAATACCCTGGCGGCGCCGGGTTAATCGCCGATCAAGCCGCCTGCCCGTTTCGCGGCTTCGCCCACGCCCGCCTCCAAGCCCGCGGGCTCGGCGACGCGCCGCACGCGGGCTTGGACGCGAGCGATCGCGGCAAACTGGCGCATCGCTGCATGCAGTTGTACGGATTGGCGATCAAGGACGGACACGCGGTGGAGGCGCAGACCATCGCCGAACAGGCAATCAAGGCGGCCCGCGACCTTGGCATCGTCCTGCATCCGGTGCTCGAGCAAGGCGAGCGCGAGCGGCTGAGGCGGATGCTGACGCATTGGATCGAGGCGATCGAGCCGGAGGCGCCTCCGATCGTGGAGATTGAAAAGAAAACCTCCGTCCAGGTGGACAAGCTCAAGCTGGCGCTGCGGATTGACCGGATGGACCGCGTCAGCGACGGCGAGATCGTGATCGATTACAAGACCGGGGAGGCGAGAAAGCAGGCTTGGGAGAGCGAGCGTCCGGACGAGCCGCAAGTACCCTTGTATGCCGGATTCGCTTCCGCGCAGCCGGTCGCCGCGGCCTTCGCACGACTCAAGCCGGGTAAGGAGGGCTTCGAGGGATGGGCCGACCGGAAGGGGCGACTGCCGGGAGTCGAGGCCGCACCGCGCGACTGGGCCGATCATTTGGAGGCCTGGCGCACGGCGCTAAAGCAGCTTGCCCGCGAATTTCTCGCCGGAGATGCCCGAATCGCGCCCAAGCACGGGAGCGATACCTGCCGCTTCTGCGACCTCGGAGTGCTATGCCGGGTCGCCGAACTGGAACCGCCCGCGGCCGCCGGCGACGACGGCGAGGAGGAGGCATGAGCGGAGCGGCGACGGCGGGGGCGCTCGAGGCCGAAGACCGCGCGGCGCGGCAGGCGGCGCTCGAACCCAGCCTCTCCGCCATCGTCGAGGCGCCGGCGGGCGCCGGGAAAACGGAATTGCTGATCCAGCGCTACCTGCGCTTGCTGGCCGTGGTCGAAGAGCCCGAGCGCATCCTGGCGCTGACGTTTACCCGCAAAGCCGCGGCGGAAATGCGCCTGCGCATCGCCGCCGCGTTGCGCTCGGCGACCGCCGCCGAGCCGGCCCAGGAGCCCGCGCGCACGCGGTGGCGGCTGGCCCGCGAAGCGCTGCACCGCGATCGGACGCGCGATTGGCGGCTGCTCGAAAATCCGGCGCGGCTGCGCGCCCTGACGTTCGACGGCTTCTGCCGCGCTTTGGTCGCGCGCACGCCCTGGCAGTCGCGGCTGGGCAGTTTGCCCGTGGAACCGGAAGCCGCCGATCACGTGTTTCCGCTGGCGGCGCAGCGGCTGCTTGAGACGAAGGCCGAGGATCCGGTCGGCGCGGCGCTGCGCGTGGTGCTCGACCATCTCAACAACGATTGGCCGCGGCTCGAGAAGCTGATCGGCAAGATGCTCGGCCGCCGCGATCAATGGATGCGGCACCTCTTTCAGGCGCCGGACGCGGTGGACGAATGGCGCGAGCGGCTGGAGTCAAGTCTGGCCGGGGCGATTCGCGCGGCGTTGCGGCGCGCGCGGGCGGCGATCCAGGCCAACGGCGCCTCCGACGATCTCGCCGCGGCGGCCGGGCTGGGCGAGCTGCCGGGGATCGAGCCGGGCGAATTGGGGGCGTGGCAGGAGATCGCCAATCTGGCGCTGACCCACAATGGCGACCGGCGCAAGAGGGTTCCGAAGGACCTCCCGGGAGCGAAGGAAGTTTGGAAGCGCGCGGTAGACGCCCTGGACGATGCGGCCTGCGAGGCGCTCGCCCACCTGTGCGATCTGCCGCCGGCACACTATGACGACGCGCAGTGGCAGGTGCTGGCACGGCTGATCGTGCTGCTGCAACGCGCCGCCGCCGACCTCAAGCTCGCCTTCCGCGCCAGCGCGACGGTAGATTTCATCGAAGTCGCGCAGGCGGCGCGGGCGGCGCTGGGCGACGAGAGCGAGCCCAGCGATCTCGCCTACGCGCTCGACGGCCAGCTGGAACACATTTTGGTGGACGAGTTTCAAGACACCTCGGTGGCGCAGTACGAGCTGCTGCGGCGGCTGATTCGCGAATGGACGCCGGGCGAGGGGCGGAGCATTTTTCTGGTCGGCGATCCCAAGCAGTCCATCTACCGGTTCCGCGAGGCGGAAGTGGCGCTGTTTTTACGCGTGCAGGAGGAGGGGCTGGATCATTGGCCGCTGGCGCGGCTGCGGCTGCGGCGCAACTTCCGCTCGCACCCAAAACTGATCGGCTGGATGAACCTAGCCGGCGCAGCGATCTTTCCGAGCCGCGCGGACGAGGCGATGCGCGCGGTTCCCTTCGAAGCTTCGGTGGCGGGCACGGGAGCGGCGGGCACGGGCATCGTCGAGATGCGGCTGATCGCCAAGCGCGACGACGAGGGCGAAGCCGCGGCGGTGGTGGAGATCGTGCAGGCGGCGCGGCGGCGTTCCCCGGCGGCGCAGATCGCGGTCTTGGTTCGCGCCCGGTCCCACGCGACGGCGATTCTGGCGCACTTACAGGCGGCGGCGATTCCCACGCGGGCGGTGGAGATGGAGCCGCTCGAAGGCCGCTCCGTGGTGCGGGACTTGTGGGCGCTGACGCGGGCGCTGGCGCAGCCGATGGATCGCGTCGCCTGGCTGGCGCTGCTGCGCGCGCCATGGTGCGGCTGCACCCTGACCGATCTGCTGGCGCTGGCCGGCAGCGAAGCCGACGCGCCGGTCTGGACGTCGTTGCAGGATGCGGCGCGGCTGGCGGGGATGGCCAGCGCCAGCCGCGCCGCCGCGCTGCGCGTGGCGGAGGTGCTGAAGGCGGCCATCGGCGAACGGGAACGGGGCTCCTGGCGCCGCGCGGTGGAAGGCGCCTGGGTGGCGCTGGGCGGGCCTGCTGGCCTCGCGGATGGCGGCGAGTTCGCCGACGCACAAGCGTTTTTGCGTTTGCTCGATCAACTCGAAGCCGCAGGCTCCCGCGGCGATCTGGATGAGCTCGCCAGCCGCTTGGAGGAATTGAGCGCCGAACCGCAGCCCGCGGCGCCGACCGCGGTGCAGGTGATGACGATTCACAAGGCGAAGGGCCTGGAGTTCGACGTGGTCATCCTGCCCGGGCTGGGACGGCGCGCGCGACAGGATGCCAAGCCGCTGCTGCGCTGGGACGAGGTCATCGAGGAAGGAGAAGCCAAGCTGCTGCTGGCGCCGATCGCGGCGCCGGGCCAACCGGACGCGATCGAACAGTACTTGAGCAAGATCGAACGGGGGCGCGAGCGCGAAGACATGAAGCGCCTGCTCTACGTGGCGCTGACCCGCGCCAAGAGCGAGCTGTATTTGTTGGGGAATGTCACCGAGGCCAATGCCACGACGCTGCTGGGGGTGTTGCGCCCGGCGATCGCCGCGAAAGCCTGGGCGGCGGCGGCCGCGCCCGTGGCGGCGGGCGCGCCTCTGCCGGCGGCAGCGGCCGCACCCATGCCGGCGGCGGCGCCGCACCGCTTCCGCCGACTGGCCGCGGGCTGGCAGCCGCCGGCGCCGCCGCCGGACGTGTTGCCGCGACGCCGCTCCGCCACGGTCACGGCATCGCCGGACGAGATCGGCTTCCGGTGGGCGGGCCATCCGCGGCGGCAGATCGGGGTGGTGGTGCATGCCTGCCTGTGCCAGATGGCGCGCACGAGCGGCGCGCTGCCGGCGGAAGCGGCCATCCGCGGCGCCTTGCGACAGCAGGGACTGGGCGGCACGGCGCTGGCCGACGCCGCCAGGGAAGTGCTGCGCGCGCTGAGCGGCGCGGCTGCCGACGAGCGCGGCCGCTGGATTCTCGCCGATCACGCCGAAGGGGCGAGCGAACAAGAGCTGGCGGGCTGGACCGGCGAAGGGTACGTGCACGCGCGCGTGGACCGCACGTTTGTCGCCGACGGCACGCGCTGGATCATCGATTACAAGACGGGCGTCCACGAGGGCGGCGACCTGGACGCGTTTTTGCAGAGCGAACAGGAGCGGTACCGACCGCAGCTCGAGACCTACGCCCGGCTGTTTCGGGCGCTCGACCCGCGGCCGGCGCGCATGGCGCTGTTTTTTCCCCTGCTTCGCCGCGCCGACGGCCGCCTGATCTTTCTCGATTGGGCGGCCGGCGCGGCCGCCGCCAGCCCGCGCACGCCGCGCGGCTGATCGCTCGCGGCGGCCGGCGTGCGCTAAGGTGGAATTGCTTGCCGCCTTCCCGCCGACTGCTCGCTTCGCCGGGCACGATCTTCGCCGCCGCCGCGGTTTTACGGCTGGGCTTCGCTTGGCATTATGTCCATCGCTTCCAGCCCGGCGCCGCCGCGGTCTTGCCGTTTCTTTTCGAGCCGGGCAACGTCGCCCGCTCGCTGGCTCTCGGCCACGGCTTCGGTTCCCCGCTGCACATTCCCTCGGGACCGACGGCGTGGGTGGCGCCGGTTTATCCTTGGCTGCTCGCGGCGATCTTCAAAATTTTCGGCGTCTATACCTTGGGCGCATTCGCCGCCGCCGCGTTGCTGAATATCGTGGCGTGCGCGACGGTCGTCTTTCCGCTGGCCGCGATCGGCCGGCGGCTGGGCCGCCCCGGCGCGGGCGCGCTCGCCGGCTGGCTGTGGGCGACGTTCCCGAACGCCATCATGCTGCCGGCCGAGAGCATGTGGCCAGCCTGCCTGGCGGCCCTGTTGGGCACGATCGCCCTCGCTTGGGCGCTGCGGCTGGGAGAGGTTACGGCGCCCGGCGCAAAGACCGCCACGCCGGCCGCTTCACCCAGGGGCCGCGGGGAGTGGGCGGGATACGGATTGCTATGGGCGCTAATCTTGATGACCGCGCCGGCGCTGCTCTCGCTGCTGGCGTGCCACCTGCTCTGGCTCGGGTTGCGGCGGCGCCGATTGCGGCGGGCATGGGCGGGGAGACTGGCGCTGTGCCTCGGCGTCATCGCGCTCGGCTGTTTGCCATGGACGCTGCGCAACGCGCGGCGCCTGCACGCGTTCATACCGCTGCGCTCCGATCTCGGGTTAGCGCTCTGGATCGGCAACAATCCGCAGGCCACGATTTGGCCCAACGGCGCGCTGCATCCTTTCAACGACGCCGCCGAGCGCACTCGCTACCTGGAGGAAGGCGAAGCCGTATACATGCGCGGCAAGCTGCGCGCGGCGCTGGCGTACATGGCGGCCGATCCCGGGGCGACGGCGCGGCGGGCGGCGGCGCGCGGCGTCGCGCTGTGGGCGGGCGGCGAGCCGCATCCCTGGCAAGCGCTGCGGCACAATCGGTCGGGGACGTTCCGCTTCGTGCTGGCGTTCAATTTGGCGCTGGGGTTCGGGACCCTGCTCGGTTTGACGCTGGCGGCAGGATGGCGGGCGGCATGGTTCTGGCCGGTGGCGGCGTATCCGGTGGTCTTTCCCTGCGCGTATTACCTCACCGGCGCCTTGCCGCGCTATTTGCTGCCCATCCAACCGGTCTCGGCGCTGCTGACGGCGATAAGCTTGGCGGCAGTGAGCGGGCGCTGGGCGGGGCGCCGGACTTATGATGGGGCGCATGAGCACGCGCGTGGCGGGCGCGGCGAGCGCCGATACGCTCGCCGATCAGCGGCGCATGACCGCGGCGGAAAACTACTTCGCGTGGCAGGCGCGATGGGCGCGGCCTTATCTGGGGCGGCGCGTGCTCGAGGCCGGCTGCGGTATCGGCAATTTCAGCGCCGCGATCGGCGGCGGCGGCGCGCTGCTGGCCGTGGATCACGACCGCCGCTGCCTGGCGGAATGGCGGTGGCGCCATGGCGGGCGCGCCCAGTGGGAGGCGGCGGCGGCGGACTTGAGCGACGATTTCTTCGAGGAGTTGCGCGCCTGGGGCGCGGACACCTGCGTTTGCCTGAACGTGCTGGAGCACGTGGCGGATGACCGGCGCGCGCTGGCGCGCCTGGCGGCGGTGATCGTTCCCGGCGGCAGGATCATTTTGTTGGTGCCGGCGTTTCCGGCGCTATTCGGCCCCATCGACCGGGCGCTGGGCCACCATCGCCGCTACACGCGCGCCGGTCTGGCGGCGATGGCGCGCGAAGCGGCGCTGCGAATTCGGCTGGCGCGCTATATGAACCTGGCCGGCTTTTTCGGCTGGTGGATCAACGCGCGCCTGCTGCGCCGGCGGGCGCAATCGCCGGCGCAGATCGCGGTCTTTAACCGGCTGGCGCCGGTCCTAGCCAAGCTCGAAACCGCCGCACCGCCGCCCTTCGGTCTTTCGCTATTCGCGGTGTTGGAGAAGGACGCGGCATGAAGGTCTCCATCCTGATGCCGGTCTATAACGAATTTCCAACCCTCCTGCGCGTGCTGCGCCGGGTGCGCCAGGCGCCGCTGCCGGCCGGCTGCGAGCGCGAGATCATCGTCGTGGACGACGGCTCGACGGATGGAACCGCGGATCTCTTGGCGGCGATCGCCGCTTCCGGCCAGGCGCGGGTCTTGCGGGCCGAGCAGCGCGGCGGCAAAGGAGCGGCGCTGCGGGCGGGCTTGGCGCTGGCCAGCGGCGAGGTGATCGTGATCCAGGATGGCGATCTCGAATACGACCCGCGCGACTATCGCGCGCTGCTCGCGCCGATTCTGGAGGAGAACGCCGAGGCCGTCTATGGTTCGCGGTTTTTGCGGCAAACGCGGCCGAGGGGGATGCGCTGGCGCAACTTGCTCGCCAATCGCCTGCTCACCGCCGCCGCCAATCTGCTGTTCCAGGCCGGCCTCACCGACGAGGCGACGGCTTACAAGGCGTTTCGCGCCTCTTCGTTGCGCAATCTCGATTTACAGTGCGTGCGATTCGAGTTTTGTCCGGAAGTCACGGCCAAACTGCGGCGGCGAGGGATCGCGATTCGGGAAGTGCCCATCCGGTATCGCGGGCGGGGCGTCGCTGCGGGCAAGAAGATTCGCGCGCGCGACGGCGCCGAGGCGCTGTGGACGCTGCTCCGCTGGCGCTGGCAGCGGCTGCCGGCGGGCGCGGCCACGAGCGCCGCCGCGCCGCGCATCGGCCTGGCCGGATTCAGGCCGCTCAGCTAGCGGTTCCCATCGCCGCGCGCCGGAATGCGCTACCATCGCCATTTCCGGCAGGAACCGCCGGCCAGGAGCGTGCCGATGAAGCCGAAATTAATCCTCGTAGTTTGCGCCTTGCTGCTAGGCTTCCACGCTTGGGCGGCGCCGTACCCCCACGACTACAACCTGACGCACGTCGAGCTGCATCTAGTTCCGAATTTTGCCAGACGCGCGATCACCGCCGACGAAAGGCTGACCGCGAGGCCCTTGCGCGTGGATTTCCGCGAGCTGGTGCTGGATTGCGACGGACCCGAAATCGATTCGGTCACGAGCGCCGGGCGGACGCTTCCCTTTCAACTCGGCAACGGATTGTTGCGCATTGAATTGCCGAAGCCGGCGACCGCGGCCTTCAGCGTGGAGATCCGCTATCATCTGACGCCCACGGCGGGACTGGTGTTTTTCCCCGGCGACCTGGCCACGCCCGACCGCGCCACCTGGCTCTGGGCGTCGGGCGAGCCCAACGAGAATCACCACTGGCTGCCGATCTACGACCGGCCCAACGACAAGGTCACCGCCGATTTCTACATCACCGCGCCAGCCGGGGACTGGGCCATCGCCAACGGCCGCCTGGCCGGGCGGCGCGCGCTGGCGGGCGGCGCGACGGAATTCCATTGGCAGGAGGTCCATCCGGTCTCGACCTACTTGCTGACGTTCTATGTCGGCCATTGGAACCGCATTGCGGACCGCGGCACGGGCGTGAACAGCGGGGTGCCGCTCGGCTACGACGTGCCGCCGGACGAATCGGCGGAGATCGCCCGCGCCGAATTCGGCCGGACGCCGGAAATGATGAGCTATTTCTCGTCGCTCACCGGCATTCCCTTTCCCTGGGAAAAATACGATCAAGTGAAGAATCCGGGGTTTTTCTCCGGGCTGGAGAACGCCAGCGCCACGGAATTTCCCGGGGACTATCCGCAAAACCCCACGCTCGCGAACATGCGCGCCGAAGCGCCTCAGCACGATGTCGGGATTTCCCATGAGCTGTCCCATCAATGGTTCGGCGATTTCGCGACCTGCCAGGATTGGAGCGACCTGTGGCTGAATGAAGGCTTCGCCACCTTCATGCAATACACCTGGGACGAGCACGCCAACGGCCGCGATCGCGCGATCGCGGATTGGGAGAGCAGCGCGCGCGGCTACTTCCGCGCCGCCGCCGCCCACGACCGCCCCATCGTGTACGCCAATTACGGCGATCCCTGGAGCATGTTCGACGCGATCACCTACAACAAAGGCGGCTGGGCGATCCGCATGCTGCAGGCGCAACTGGGCGACGCCGCCTTTTGGAAGGCGATCCACGCCTATCTCAGCGCCTACGCGTACCAGCCCGCGGGAACGGAGAATTTCGAGCTGGCGTTCGAGCAGTCCACGCACCAGAATTTGAAGGGCTTTTTCCAGCGCTGGTTCTATGGCACCGGCTTCCCCGTATTTCAAGCCGCGTGGAGCTGGCAGCCGGCAAACGGCGGGCAGGCGGTGTTGCGCCTGCATCAGACCGGCGATCTGATCTATACCGGCCCGCTCACCGTCGCGCTCTGGTCCCAGGGCTCCGAGCGGCGGCAACAGATCTCGATCCAGGAAGCGACGCAATCGTTCCGGCTGGCCGCGCCGGCGCAGCCGGAAATGATCTTGATCGACCCCGATCACACACTGTTGAAGCAGCTTGCGTGGACGAAATCCGCGGCGGAATGGCGCTACCAGGCCGTGCACGCCCCTTGGAGCGTGGATCGCGAGAGCGCCCTGGACGAGTTGGCGCGAATGGCGCGCGGCAGCGAGCGGGCGGCGACGGCATCCTTTTTGGCGGCGCGCGTGGGAGCCGAGCCGGTGGCCGCCGCGGCGGATGACGCCCTGGACCGGCTCGCGGGACTCGATCCGGCGACGGCGCAACGGCTGGCCCTCCAGCGCCTGCAAGACGGCCAATTCCGCGTTCGCGCCGACGCCGCCGAGCTCCTCGGGAACTTGGCGCCGGGGCAAGCAGCCTTGCCCGGGGAGATCAGGCGACTGACACGCCTTTTCACCTCCGACCCCATTTCCTCGGTGCGGGCGGCGGCGCTCGAGGCCTTGCTCACGGTGGATCGCGCCCACGCCGGCGACTATCTGCAGCGCGCGCTCACGATGAAGAGCTTCGAATGGCAGGTGGAAGCGACGGCGCTGCAACATTACCCGCGCATCGCCGGGCGGCAGGCGCTGCCCATCGAACAGGCGTGGGCCGCGCCGGACCGGCCGGCGGCGGCGCGAGCGGCGGCGCTCGCGGCCTTGGGGCAGCTCGGGTCCTCCGATCCGCGCACGCTGGCGCTGCTGCGGCAAGCGCTCGCCGGCCCGATCGGTGACACTCAGATCGAGGCCGCCTTCGCGCTCGCGCGCCTGCACGATCGGGCGTCGCTGCCCGCGATCGAACGCCTGGCGAACGAAAACTGGATCGGCTTTTTCGTCCCCGCCTTCTCAGCGGCGGCGGCACAACTCAGCCGCTAGCGGTAGACCGAAATCTGGCGCTGCGGGCGCTTGAGCTCAATATTGATGAGCTCGTCGGCATGGCGCACGTAATAGTAGTCGCCCCAAGTTTGGTACCCGGACGCGATTACCTGAATCAACAAGACGCCCGGCACGAAGCCGCTGATGGTGGCGTTGCCCTTCGAATCGCTCTTGAGCTCGACGTGCAAAGGATCCTTCACCTTTTGCCATTGCAAGTCGCCCACCTGGGTCAGCACCACGCCGGCGTTGGCGATCGGCTGATGGCTGCGGTTGAAGACGTGAACCGTGACCTTGCAATCGATCGGCTCGGGCTTCTTCTTGGCGAGAGCCACCAGCCCGCCCATCGCCAGCACGGCGACAAGCGCCCAGCCGATGCGAGGCGCCCGGGAACTCATGTGTGCATTGTATATTGCCAGGCATGCGGGGAGCACCCCTGATATTGGCCGTGGATGTCGGCACATCTTCGGCGCGCGCCTGCCTCTATGACGCCGCCGGCCGGCCCGCGGCGCGCAGCGAAGTCTCGCTTCCCTACCAGCCGGAATTCTCCGCCGATGGCGGCGCCTGGGTGAGCGCGCCGCGCTTGGCGCGGCTGACGCTGGCGGCCATCGATGGGGCGGCTGCGCGCACGCAACGGCCCATCGCCGCCGTCGGCGTCTCGACGTTTTGGCATAGCCTGCTGGGGCTGGGCGCGAACGGCAAGCCGGTCACCCCGGTGCTTTTGTGGGCGGATCAGCGTTCGGCGGCAGCGCTGCCGTGGCTGCGCGCGCGGCTGGGCGGGGGCCACGCCTATCATCAGCGGGCGGGAACGCCGCTGCACCCGAGTTTTTGGCCAGCCAAGCTGCGCTGGCTGGCGACGACCCAGCAGGTCCCGCGCGGCACGCGCTGGATTTCCTTCGCCGATTATTTGTGTTTGCGCCTATTCGGGGAGATTCGCACCAGCGTTTCCATGGCCTCCGCCACCGGCCTCTGGCACCGCCGCCGGCACGATTGGGACGAGGCAAGCCTGGCCGCGCTCGGCGTGCGGCGAACGGCGCTGCCGGAGGTGAGCGATGAGCCGTTCGAGCGGCCGGCGGCGATCGTCGGCCGCCGATGGCCGGCGCTGGCCGGCGCGCGATGGTATCCGGCGTGGGGTGACGGCGCCTGCGCGAACGTGGGGTCAGGGGCGGTCCGCCCCGGGACGCTGGCACTGACCATCGGCACTTCCAGCGCGCTGCGCGCGGTGGTGCCCAGCGCGCGCGAGTTCGAGTTACCGCAGTCGCTGTGGCGCTACGCCATCGACCGGCGCCGCCATCTGGTGGGCGGCGCGTTCAGCGAAGGCGGCGACGTGTACCACTGGCTGCGCCTGACGCTGAGGCAGACCGCGGCCTCGGATGCAGAATTGGAGCGGCGCCTGAAGGCGCGGACGGCGGCGGCGCACGGGCTGGTCATGCTGCCGTTTTTCGCCGGCGAACGCAGTCCGGGCTGGCGGCCGGAGCGCCGGGCGGTAATCGCGGGATTATCCCTCGCCACCACGCCGGAAGACGTGCTGCGCGCCGGCCTGGAAGCGGTGGCGCTGCAGCTTGCGGTGGTGCTCGCGGACCTAAGATCCGCGCTGGGCACGCCCGTGCGCGAAATCTTGACGGGCGGCGCGGCCCTGCATCAATCCGACCTCTGGTCGCAGATCGTCGCCGACGCCCTGGCGGCGCCGCTTACCCGCCTGGCCGACGCGCAGACCTCCGCCCGCGGAGCGGCGCTGCTGGCCGCCGAGCGGGCCGGCCTGGGTGCGATCGAAGCCGCGCCGGTGCCGCGCGTGCGCCGTTTCTTACCGCGCGCCGCCGCCAGCCGCCGTTATCGCCTCGCCGGCCGCCGCCAGCAGGCTTTGTATCAGCGGCTTTCCACGCCGCTGCCGATAGACGTAGACAATGTCGCCAAGGCGGAGGAACAATAGATCGAGGCCTTTCCCATGCCCAACCCGCTTCAGCAGCTTTTCGATTACGGCCAAAGTTTCTGGTACGACAATATCCGGCGCGCCATGCTGACCAGCGGCGAGCTGCGGCGCATGGTGGAGGAGGATGGACTCCGCGGCCTAACCTCCAATCCCACGATCTTCGAGAAGGCGATCGCGGGCAGTTCCGATTACGACGCTTCGATACGCCGCAATTTGCACCTGCCTCCGCGGGAATTGTTCCTCGAATTGGAAATCGAGGACATCACCGCCGCCGCCGACGTCCTGCGCGGCGTGTACGACAAGAGCCAGGGCGCCGACGGCTTCTGCTCGATCGAAGTTACGCCGGACTTGGCGCATGATGCCGCCGGCACCATTGCGCAAGCGCGCGAGTTATGGCGGCGCATCGCCCGGCCCAACGTCATGGTGAAAGTGCCGGCGACCCCGGAATGTATTCCGGCGATTCATCAGCTCTTGGCCGAGGGCATCAACATCAACATCACGCTGCTGTTCGATTTCAAGAGCTATCAGCAAGTGGTCGAGGCCTGGCTGTCGGCGCTCGAGAAGCGGCTGCAAGCCGGCCAGCCGATTCAGCGCATCGCCTCGGTCGCGAGCCTTTTCGTCAGCCGCGTGGATACGAAAATCGACGCCCGCTTGGCCGAACTCGCGGCCGCCAATCCCGGACGGGCGGAGCAACTGGTCTCGCTCGAGGGCAAGGCCGGCATCGCCAACGCGCGGCGCATGTATGCCTACTTCAAGGAGATGGTCGCCTCGGCGCGCTACCAAAAACTGGCGCAGGCGGGGGCGCGACCGCAGCGGCTGCTGTGGGCTTCGACGAGCACCAAGAATCCGCGGTATCCGGACACGCTGTATGCCGATGCCTTGATCGGCCCCGACACCATCGACACCATGCCCGACGTCACCGTCCATGCGTTCCGCGATCACGGGCACCCCGCCGACCGGCTCAGCGGCTCACTGGGCGAAGCCAAGCCCGTGCTCGACGCGCTGCAAGCGGCGGGCATCGACTTCGAAGCGGCGCTGGTCGAGTTGCAGGTCGAGGGGGTGAAAAAATTCGCGGAGTCGTATGACGAATTGCTGGAGTGCATCCGGTCGAAGGTGCGGGTGCTGGGCGGCGGCGGCACCGATTCCATGCGCATCGAGAGGCCGGCGGACATGGCGCCGCCGCGCGCCACGCTGGGCCAGCTCGAAAAGAAGCACGTCATCACGGAGATTTGGCGCCGCGACCCCAGCGCCTGGACTTCCGACCCCGCCGTCGGCGCGAAGATCAAGAATCGCCTGGGCTGGCTGACGCTACCGGAGATGATGCTGGAGCAAGCGCCGGCCTTGGTCGAATTCGCGGCGGCCTGCGCGAGCGCGGGATTGCGGCGGGCGGTGCTGCTCGGCATGGGCGGCAGCAGCTTGGCGCCGGAAGTCTTCCGCAAGATCTTCGGCTCCGCCAGCGGCAAGCTCGACCTGATCGTGCTCGACACCACCGATCCGGTCACGATCGGCCGCGTGGACGCCCAGCTCAATTACGCGGAAACGCTGTTTATCGTCTCCAGCAAGAGCGGGGGCACGATCGAGCCCAACTCGCTGTTCGCGTATTTCTGGCAGCGCGCCCAGAAAGCCTTGGCGGGGCGCAACGCCGGCAGCCACTTCATCGCCATCACCGACGAGGGCACGAGCCTGCAGCGGCTGGCCGAAGAGCACCAATTCCGCCGCGTCTTCGTCAATCCCGGCGATATCGGCGGGCGGTATTCGGCGCTGTCGTACTTCGGGCTGGTGCCGGCGGCGCTGCTGGGCGTGGACATCGTCACGCTGCTCAAGCGCGCGCAAGTCATGGCGGAGGCGTGCGCCGCCTGCGTTCCGCTGGACCAGAATCCGGCGCTGCAACTGGGCGCCGAGATCGGCGCCGGGGCGGAAGCCGGCCGCGACAAGCTGACGCTGGTGGCGCCGCCGGAGCTCGCTCCGCTCGGCGCCTGGCTGGAACAGTTGATTGCCGAAAGCACCGGCAAGCTGGGCAAAGGCATCGTCCCGGTGGATGGCGAACCGCCCGCACCGGCAAGCTGCTATGGCCAGGACCGCATCTTCATCCGCCTGCAACTGGCGACGGGGGAGCAGGCACCCCCGATCACCGCAGCCGGGGACGATTGGGTGGCGGCGCAGCTTGCGGCCGGCTCTCCCGTCGTGACCATCGTATTGCGCGACCGCTATGATCTCGGCCAGGAATTCCTGCGCTGGGAATTGGCGACGGCGGTGGCCGGCTCGGTGTTGGGCATCAATCCGTTCGATGAGCCCAACGTGCAAGAGAGCAAGGACAACACCAATCGCGTGATCGAGCGGTTCCTCGCCGGCGGCGCGGCGGCGGCGGGCATCACTGCCGAAGCGCAAGCCCGCGACGGATCGCTGGCGGCGTACGCTTCCGGACCGCGGCGGGACGGCATCGGCGTGGAAGGGGAGTTGGCGTCGCTGCTGTTCGCGGTGCACGCCGGCGACTATTTCGCGCTCATGGCCTACTTGGAACGCGAACCGGAGATCGAGCGAGCACTCGAGCAGTTGCGCGTGCTCTTGCGCGACCGCCTGAAGGTCGCCACGACTCTCGGGTTCGGCCCTCGCTTTCTGCATTCCACCGGCCAGCTCCACAAGGGCGGCCCCAATACCGGCGTCTTCCTGCAGATCACCGCCTTCGACCATGTGATGAGCAAGGCCAACGACCGCGAAATTCCGGGGCGCGGCTACAGCTTCGGGGTGCTGATGGCGGCGCAAGCGGTCGGCGACTACCAGTCGCTGGTCGCGCACGAGCGCCGGGTGCTGCGTCTGGATCTCGGCGCCGATCCCCGCGCCGGACTGGCGCGGGTGCTCGAGCTTGCCAACCTGGTGCTGACCGGCGCGGCGGCGGCGCGACTGCCGTAATTTTCATGGCAAGCACCCTCGCGCCCACGCCGCTCGAGCATCCGCTGCGTTCCGGGTTGCCGCCGGAACGTTCCGCGCCGCCGTGCGCACTGGTCATTTTCGGAGCCTCGGGCGATTTGACCCGGCGCAAGCTGATGCCGGCAATTTATTCGCTGGCGCGGGCGCAGCGGCTGGCGCCTTCGTTCGCCATCGTGGGGGTCTCGAACAGCCCGTGGGACACCGAACGCTTTCGCGCCGAGATCGCCGACGGCATCGCCACCTTCACCGGCACGGCCGTCGATCCCGACCTCTGGCGGGACTTCAGCGCCCGGATGCAATACCTCGAAGGCACGTTTGAAGATCCCGCTCTTTACCAGAGGCTCGGCCAGGCCTTGGCGGGCCTGACGGCAACTTCGGGAAACGTCCTGTTCTATCTCGCGACCTCGCCCAGCCTCTTCCCCGTCGTTGTCGAGCAACTTGGGCGTGCTCACCTGCATCGCGCCAAGCCCGGGGAGGGCGAAGCAGGCCACGAGCCCTGGACACGGATCATCGTCGAGAAGCCCTTCGGCCGCGACCTGGACAGCGCGCGCAAACTCAATCAGCAACTGCACCAGGTCTTCGACGAGGAGCAGATCTATCGGATTGACCACTATTTGGGCAAAGAGACGGTTCGCAATATCTTGATTTTCCGGTTCGCGAACGGCATCTTCGAGCCGATCTGGAACCGACGCTACGTGGATCACGTGCAGATCACGGTGGCGGAAAGCATCGGCATCGAGCAACGCGGCCGTTATTACGAAGAGGCGGGCGCGCTGCGCGACATGATCGCCAACCATCTCATGCAGGTGCTCTCGATCGTGGCGATGGAAGCGCCGGTGCGGTTCGCGGCCACGCCGGTGCGCGACGAAAAGGTGAAGTTAATCCGCTCGATCAAGCCTTTGGCCGCGAGCAACGATCCGGCCGCCTGGGCGCGCTACGCGGTGCGCGGACAATACGGGCCGGGGTTCATTTCCGGCAAACCGGTGGTCGGCTATCGCGAGGAACCGAACGTCGCCCGGGATTCCACGCGCGAAACCTACGCCGCCTTGCGGCTGGAGATCGAGAATTGGCGGTGGGCGGGCGTGCCCTTTTACTTGCGATCCGGCAAGCGCCTGCCCAAGCGGGTGAGCGAAGTCGCGATTCGCTTCAAGTCGCCGCCTTATCTCATGTTCGACAATCTGGGAGCGGAGGCCATCGATGCCAACGTCCTGGTCATGCGCATTCAGCCCGATGAAGGCATTTCGCTGCGCTTCGAGGCGAAGGTGCCGGGCACGGACATGCGCCTGCGCCCGGTGAACATGGATTTTCACTACGGCAGCAGCTTCGGAGAACCGCAGCCGGAAGCCTATGAGACGCTGCTGCTCGACGCCATGCTGGGTGACGGCATGCTCTTCGCCCGTTACGACATGGCGGAATCGGTGTGGGCGCTGACCACGCCGTTGCTGGAGTTCTGGGAAGCGAACCCGCCGAAGGACTTCCCCAACTACGCCGCGGGGAGCTGGGGCCCCAAGGCGGCGGATGAATTCCTAGCGCGCGAAGGCCGGGAATGGCGCAGACCCTAAGTCCGTTGCAACCGAGCGCGGCGGAAGCGGAAGCCCTGGAGCTCGCCGAAGTCGAACGGCGCCTGGCCGCCGCCACCCAAGCGACTCCGGACCGCACGCGCGCCTCCACCCTGAATCTGATCTGCTGCGCCGAGAACGCCGCCGACGCGCAAGCTCTGGCCGCCGAACTCGCCACCTTGGCGCGCCGCCATCCCGGCCGCATCTTGCTGGTGGTGCCCGCCGCCGCTGCCCGCGGCGCCGCACCGGGCGAATGGCGCGCGCGCATTCTATGGGCGAGCGCAGGCGAGGGCCCGATCTGCGGTGAAATCGTCCAACTCGAAGCCGCCGGGATGGCCTTGCTGTCGGCCTCGATGGCGGTGGCGCCGTTGCTGCTCGGCCAAGTGCCGGTGTTTTTGTGGTGGAGAGGCGAAGATCCCATCGACAATCCTCGCTTCGAGGATCTGGCGGCGATCTCCGACCGCATCTTGCTCGACTCGCAAGCGCTGGCTTATGAGCCGGAAGCCTTTCTCCGCTTGGCGGAAGCGCAGCGCCGCCTGCACCATCACGGCTGCGTCAGCGACCTGACCTGGACGCGCCTGACCCGCTGGCGGCAAATGATCGCGCAGGCCTTCGATTCCTCGGCCGCGATGCGCCAACTGGGCTGTATCGAAGCCGTGAGCTTCGAAGCCACGGGGGGCGAACCGGCCGTCAACAGCGGCTCGCTGCTCTTGGCGGGATGGCTCGCCTCGCGCCTGCGCTGGCGTCCGGCGCGGCGCATCGGCCCGGCGGAATTGGAACTGACCGCGCCCGGCGGCGCCGCCGTGCGCATGAGCTTCCAGGCTGGCACGCACGCAGCCGACGGCGGCTACCTGCTCAGCGCCGTGAACTTGCGCTCCCGCGACGGGCTGCTCGCCACCGTCGCCCGCGGAGGCGATAAGATCAAGCTGGCGTTGCATTGCGGGGATGCCACCTTGGCTTGCTTGACCACGAGTTTTCCCGCGTTCACGCTGATCGACGCCTTGCGCAGCGAACTCGATCACTTGCGCCCCGATCCGGTGGCGGAGCAAGCGATGACGGCATCCGTCGAATTGCTGTATTTATTGGGAACCAAGCGCTCATGAAACGGCCCGCGCCGCCGCCCCCGCGTTCGCCGCGCCGCGCCCGGCCGACCCTGATCGTGCCTTCCATTCTGGCCGCCGACTTCGGCCATCTGGCCGATCAAGTGGCGGCGGCGGAGGAAGCCGGCGCCGACCGCTTTCAAGTCGATATCATGGACGGCCATTTCGTCCCCAATCTTTCCATGGGGCCGATGTTCGTCGCCACGTTACGCCGCTTGACGCGCCTGCCGATCGAAGCGCATCTGATGACTGCGCGGCCGCAGGATTGGATTCGCGCCGCGGCCGATGCCGGCGCGGATTGGATCATCGCGCACGCCGAGGCCACGTCCTTTCTCGACCGCATCGTCACCAGCATCACCGACGCCGGCGCCCGCCCCGCGGTAGCGTTGAACCCGGCGACGCCGCTGTGCTTGCTGGACGAAATCCTGCCGCGCGTCGGAATGGTGCTGCAAATGACCGTCGATCCGGGCTGGGGCGGCCAGCGGTTTCTCGATCACGTTTTGGACAAGCTGCGGCGGCTGCGGGCGCTGATCGATTCCCGCGGGATGACGTGTGAGATCGAAATCGACGGCGGCGTCGAAACCGACACGATCGGCGCCGCGGCGATGGCCGGCGCCAATATCTTCGTCGCGGGAAGCGCCGTATTCAGCCACCCGGGGGGCCCGGCGGCCGGCCTTGCCGGCTTGCGCGCCGTGTTGAACGGTCAGCGGCGCGCTCGGAACCGGCGTTAGTTAGCTGTCCTTACGCGCGCGCCGGCGGGGGCAAAGCGGCGGCGCGAGACCGCGATTCCGCCCAACACCAGCATGCCGACCGCCAGCAGAGCCAAACTGCCGGGCTCCGGCGTGGTTACCGATCCGGAGAGCGACGTCGGCGAGGCGGTGAGCAGATCGGCGAGCGAGTTGATCCCGCCGCCGGCGAATTGAAACGTCAAAATGCCGCTGCCCTGCGAATTTTGCAGGAAAGCGTCGAGCAAGGTGCTGTTGCCGGAAAGGCCCGTCACGCCACTCAGCATGAATTGGATCGTGAAAGAACCCGAGCCGCCGGTAACATCCAAGAACTGCACCGTCGCCGAGGCAGTTCCCGCGGAGCCACCGCTGATGTTCAGAGTTGCGGTGTTGGCGCCGCTGAGGAATTGGCCCGTCGTCGTGGAAAACTCGAGACCGCCGGCACCCGGAATCAGATCCACGGGCGAACCCGCCAACGCGTCCATGTTGGTGACCGTGCCGGCCTGATTGGCCAAGATTGTCGGGCCCGGCGCAACCGAAGAGAAGCTCACGCCAGCAATGTTCGAAGCGATTTGGCTGAAGGAGATATTGCCGCCGCCGAAGTTGATGACCGGATCGGCGTTCGCCGCTGCCGGAAAGAGCGCCAGGCTCGTCCCCAGCAACAAGATCAAGGCAAGCTTTTTCATGACTGTCGTCCGTGTTCGCCTAGAGCCCGCGGAACGGGTTCTAGCTCGAAATCCGACTTTGATGCGGCAGTCAGAGTGCCATTCTAGGAAATACAGGCCGGAATCTCGGACGTTTAGGCAAGTGCTGTAGAATCAGTTGGTTGCTACTGGTATTAGGAGCATAGACCGGCGGGCGGTCGTTCGACTTTACTACGACCCACGCAAGCTTTTGCAGTCATGCTGCAGTCGGGAGCCCAACTCCGGCACGATCACCGGCCGAATTCCGATACCAGGCGACGGTCCGCTCGAGACCTTCGCGAAAGGAGACGCGCGGCTGGTATCCCAAATGCGCTCGCGCGAGGGAGAGATCGGCGAGGGAATGTTTGACGTCGCCGGGCCGCGACGATTGCCGCCGCACTTCGCCCTGATACCCCGTCAAGACTCGCAGCATGGCCAGAATTTGATTCAGCGTCACTCGTTCTCCGGAGGCGATGTTGAAGACATGCCCGGCGACTCCTCGGGCGGTGGCGGCGAGAAGATTCGCCTGCGCCACATCGTCAACGAAAACGAAGTCCCGCGACTGCTCGCCATCGCCGTACACGACGGGCGCGGCGCCGGCCAGCATGCGGCCGATGAATTGCGCCAAAACTCCGGAATAGGGCGAGGCGGGATCCTGCCGCGGACCGAAGACGTTGAAATAACGCAGGCAGACGGTTTCGAGGCCATAGACGGCGTGGAAGCAGCGCAGGTAGTATTCGCCGGCCAATTTCGCCACGGCATAGGGCGAAATTGGCGCGGGGGCAAGATTCTCAGCGGCCGGCAGAGATGGCGCGTCGCCGTAGGCGGAGGAAGAGGCGGCATAGACCACCCGGCGCACGCCGGCGTCGCGGGCCGCGATCAGCAACTGCAGGGTGGCGTCGAGGTTGGCGCGATGGCAGGCAAGCGGATCGGCGACGGAGGCCGGCACGGAAGGAATCGCGGCCTGATGGAAGACGAACTCCATGCCCCGGCAAGCCGCCCGCGCAATCTCCGGATCGGCGACATCGCCTTCGAGCAGCTCCAGTTCGTCCAAGCCGGCGAGATTTTCCCGTTTGCCGGTGACGAAATTGTCGACCCCGCGCAGGCGATGGCCCGCCGCTGCAAGCTGCCGCGCTAACGTGGAGCCGATAAATCCCGCCACGCCGGTGACCACGCTGCGACTCATGGCCGGAGAATACCGGGGCGTTGCCGCGGCTGGGCATGGGCCAATAGAGTGTATTCTGGCCAACAAGTGCCGTGCGCCGCGCACCCCTGTATTTGGCGCGAGGATGAATTCATGAAGCCAGTTCGGGTCTTGCCGGTCGCCGCTGTCCTTGCCGTGCTGCTGCTGCTCGCGGGTTGCGCCAGCAAAGCGCAGCGCGAAACCCGCCTGGTCGCGCGCGCCCGGCAATACACCGCCCAGCGTCAATATGACGCCGCGATCATCGAGTATCGCAACGCGCTGCGTCTCGACCCGCAATCGGCGCGCCTGCATTTTGCGCTTGCCCAGAGCTATCTTCACAACCGGCAATTCGCCCTCGCCGTGCCCGAGCTGGAGCGCGCGATCGCGATCGAGCCGGACTTTCCCCAGGCGCAACTGGCCTTGGGCGAGCTGGAGCTGGCGGCAAAGCGGCCGGCCAAGGCGCTGGCGACGGCGCAAGCCGTGCTCGGCAAGCACGCGCAAGACGCGGATGCGCTGCTGCTGAAGGCGAGCGCCCTGATCGCGACGGGCGAGGTTTCTGCGGCGCAAGAGGCCGCGCGCCAAGCGCTCGCCCTCAGGCCCGGCTCGGCGCCGGCCCATGTCACGCTGGGGTTGGCCTTGATGGCCGGCCACGATCTGCCCGGCGCGCAAGCCGAATTCCGGCGCGCCACGGTCCTCGATGCTTCCGCCCTCAGCGCCTACCGCGACTTGGCAACGAGCTACATGATCGAACGCCAGCCGGCGCAGGCGGAACAGGCGCTGCGGGAGGCGGCGCAAGCCAATCCCCAATCCGCTGCCGCGCAGCAAGCGCTGGCGGAGTTTTATGTGGGCCAACGCGAATGGCCGCAGGCGGAAGCGGCGCTCAAGACCGCGGTGCGACTGGACCATAACTCGCCGCAGTCGCGCGAGAACTTGGCCTCGTTCTATCTGGCCACCGGCCGCGTGGATCCAGCGCTGGCGATCGACCGGGAATTGGCGCATGAGGCGCCCAACTTCGTGCCCGCCCGTCTGCAATGGGTGGAGATCCTGCTGGCGCAGAAGCAGCTCGCGGAAGCCGGCACCGCCGTGGACTCGCTGGTTCGCGACAACCCCGGCAATGCCGCCGCGCTGGTGCTGCAAGCGCGAGTGCGGCTGGCGCAGAACCGGCCGCAAGACGCGCTGGCGGCGCTGAACGATGCGCAGCGCGCCAATCCTTCGCTCGCCGCGGTGCAGTATTGGATGGGCCAGGCGTACTTGGCGAGCGGCCAAGCCGGTCTCGCGCAGCACAGCTTCGAGCAAGCGCTGGCGCTCGACGCCAACGACGACGAGGCGCGCCTGGCGCTCGGACAATTGGCCTTGACGCAAAACCAGCCCCAGCAGGCGCTCACGAATGCGCAGCTATTGCTCGCCAAGCACGGGCAATCGGTGCCGGCGCTGCTGCTCGCGGGTTCCGCCTTGCTGCGCCTGAACCGCCCGGCGGAGGCGGAAACGAGCTTCCGGCAAGCTGCGAAGCTGGCGCCCAACGCCCTGGATCCCGCGCTGCGACTGGGGGCGGCGCTGCTCGTGCAAAAGCGTTATGCGGAGGCGCGAGCCCAATTCCAGCGCGCCGCGAGTTTGGCGCCCACTTCGCTGCAGCCGTTGGCGGGCTTGATGGCCGTGGCCCAAGCGGAGGGCAAGCCGGACGCCGGGATCGCGCTGGCGCGCGAGCGCGCCGGCAAGGGCGACTCCGCGGATTTGGAGTTGCTGCTGGGCGGCGCCTACGAGGATGCCCACCAACTGGCCGCGGCCGAGGACGCCTTCCGCCGCGCCGTGCAACTGGATCCCAAGAGCGTGCGCGCCCACTTCACCCTGGCCGCGCTCTACCAGCAGCAGCACAACCTCGCCGGGGCGCAGAGCGAACTGGCGCAAGCCGTGGCCCTCGACCCCAAGAATGTCTCGCTGTGGACGACGTTGGGCATCCTCGACGGGCAACTGAACAAGACGAGCGACGCGGAACAAGCTTATGAAAAGGCGCTGGCGCTCGATCCCAACGCCGGCATCGCCAGCAACAACCTGGCGTGGATCTACTGCCAGCAGGGGACGCACCTCGACCGCGCGCTCGACTTGGCGCAACGCGCGCGCCGCGCCCTGCCGCAGATGCCGACCGTGGCCGACACCCTCGGCATGGTGTATGTGAAGATGAAGCTGTTTCCCAGCGCCATTCCGCTTTTCCAAGAAGCGGTCAAGAATCAGCCGACCGACGGCAGCTACCATTTGCACCTGGCGGTGGCGCTCTTCGGCGCCGGCGAAAAATCCCAGGCCCGAGCGGAACTGCGCGAGGCGCTGCGCCTCGATGCGGCGCTGCGCAATCAGCCGGAGGCGCAATCGCTGATGGCCGCGACGGGACAGGCGGGGCGATAAGCGCCGCCGGGCTGCGTTCTCGGCCGCTCGGGCCGGATTCGGGCCCTCCAACTCGCGCCAGCGCGAGGAGTTGCCGGGCCATTTCGAAGCGGGGCGAGGGCGGCAACGGCAGGCGGCCACGCGGGGGAGCGGGCGTCTCCTGTCCGGGTGTTCAGAGTTGAGACGCTTTTCTCAGCCTTGAGACTGGCTGGGGGCGCGCCCGCTAGGCATTAATTGCGATTAATACGCTAACATACTGCTGGTCAGCCACTTAGCTCTTGCGGTGGGAGAGGCGAATGGCAGCAGAGCTGCACTTTGGGACGGGCATGAGGCTCCGTCGCATCATGCTTCTCCTAGCCGTGGCTGCGATGCCATTGTGCGCCGGGGCGCAGAGCCGGACGGCGCGCGTGGCGTGCACGGTTCCGGCGGCGGCGGAGCTTACCGCCTCGGGCCAAGGCGCCGCCGGGAACGTCGTCGTGGCCGCCCCGGGAGCCACGACCACTCTGACTTTCAGTTATCGCGCCAGCAAGATCGCGGGCCGGGTGGCGATTACCGTGCGCGCCTTGCCGGCCGGCGCGCGCGACGCCGCTCCGGTCGAGCTGCATGTGGCCGGCAGCAACGCGCCCATCGTCGTCGCCCCCGGCGGCGGCGCGGTGGTGGTGTGGAGCGCGGGCGCCGGCGCCCATGGATGGCGCCGCATGCTGGAAGTGCAATACGCCACCGCAGCGCAGCCCGTGCGGCTGGTCTATTCCATCGCGGCTAGCTAGCCCGCGGCGGCGGCTCGCGCAGCAAGCGATAGAGGGTAGCGCGGCTGATGCCGAGCACCTGCGCCGCGCGGACCTTATTGCCGTGGAGGCTGTGCACGACGGCGCGCGCGTGACGCCGCTCGAGCTCGGCCAAAGTTTCGAAGTCCGCAGCGCCGGGCGCAGCACCGGGCGCGGCCGCCCCCGCCTTGCGCGCCGCCGCCGCGCCGCGCACTTCGCTGGGCAAATCGCGGGGCTCGATCCAGTTGCCTTCGGCCGACAAGCAGGCCCGCGCCATGACGTGATCGAGCTCGCGCACATTACCCGGCCAATCGTAGCGCTGCAGCGCCGCCAGCGCGCGCCGGGACACGCCGCGAACGGCTTTGCCGTATTGCGCGGCATAAAGGCGCGCGAAATGGCCGGCGAGCAAAGCCAGATCTTCCCCGCGCCGCGCGAGCGGGGGCACCGCGATCTCGAACGCCGCCAGGCGAAAATACAGGTCCTCGCGAAAGCGCCCCGCCGCGACTTCCTGCTTGAGCTCGCGGTTGGTCGCCGCCACCACGCGCACGTCCACGGTGCGCGGCGCGACCGCGCCCACGCGCGTCACTTGCTGCGACTGGATGACCCGCAGCAGCTTGCCTTGCATGGCCAGAGGCATTTCGCCGATCTCATCGAGAAACAGCGTGCCTTGGTGCGCCGCCTCGAAGAGCCCGATCTTATCGGCGGCGGCGCCGGTGAAGGCGCCTTTGACATAGCCGAAGACTTCGCTCTCGAACAGGCTTTCCACGATCGCGGCGCAATTGCAGATCACCAGCGATCCGGCAGCGGCGGGAGAGAGGCGATGCAGCGCGCGCGCCACCATCTCCTTGCCGCTGCCGGTCGGGCCGGTGATGAGCGCGGTGCGGTAGTGCGGCGCCAGCCGGCGCACGTTGCGCATCAGCTCGAGCATGGGCGCGCTCGCGCCGATCATGCCCTCGCTCGCGAATTCCTCCCGTTCTTCCCGCGTCAGCTCGGCTTCGGGATGCCGCCGCGCGTAATCGCGCAGCCGCTCCTCCACGCATTGCCGCAGCCGCTCGATCGAGAACGGCTTCTCCAAGTAATCCGACGCGCCCTTCTTGATCGCCTCCACCGCTGAGGCGGTGGAATAGAATCCGGTCAGCAGCACGATCTCCGCCTCCGGGTCGCTGGCATTCATCCGCGCCAGCAAGTCCATGCCATCCAGATCCGGCAGGCGCAAATCGAGCAGCACGATGCGCGGCCGCGCCGCGCAAAACAACTCCCATCCCGCCGCGCCGGTGGCCGCGCTCCGCACCTCGACCGCAAGGTCTTCCAAACTGGAGCGCAGCAGATCGAGCACGTCGGCGTCGTCGTCGATCGCTAACACTACGGGCTTAGTCAGACCCTGCCCCTTAGTACAGGCTCGCTTGGCCACGGCGATATTCCTCATAGATGACTTTCAATGGTTCATCGGCTGGAGGCAATGAAATCCCGCAGGAGGACAGCATCAGACTGGTAATCGGACGCGGTACGTCCGTCCAGTGTCACTTTCCGGCCGCCCCGGAGAAGCTCCCGAAGCGGCGCAAGACTCGCATCTCTAAGAAACGACTAATCTAAGAATTCCCTCAGTCTCCCGGCTCGTTTGGCGCGGCAGTTGCATCTTTAGCCAGCGAAACCGGCCGATGGGGCCAGATCGAAACGGGCTCAGGGCCGCGGAAACCGAGGAGATGAACACCATGATGCGCAAGATCACGTTTCGCACCCTTCTTCTGGCCTTGCTGGCGGGCGGGCTGTCGCTGCTGCCCGCCGCCGCCCAGTCCACCTCCGGCGTCGTAACCCTGACGGTGAACGTGCCGAGCGCGGGCGAGCTGACCATTACCTCCGGCTCGGCGGTCACGCTGACGCAGACCGGCGACACCTTCACGCAGCCTTGGGTGTCGAGCACCCCGACGCAAGTGCAGTTCTCGTATCGCGCGAGCAAGTCATCGGGAAAGGTCACGCTGACCGTGCAGGCGACCAACTTCACCGGCACCGACAACAACGTGCCGCCGCTGTCGAATCTCTCGATTCAGGCGACCGCCGGCAGCATCAGCTCCGGCACCCTGACCACCACGGCGATCCCGATGTCCACGACGCCCACGACGCTGTTTGCCAACGGGGCCGGCTCGCACGCCTTGCTGCAAACCTTCAGCGTGGCGTACACGCTGGCGGCGGGCGACTACGCGGCTGACAACTACAGCAGCAGCGTGACTTACACGCTGGCTTGGCTGTAAACCTCCTGGCATCCGCGCAGTCAACACCGGCGGGTGGCGCGGCCCTCGCGCCGCCCGCTTCTGGCCGCCGACGTGCGAGACAACGGTTGGAAGCTGCCGCCATGACACGCCATCTGCACCTTCGTTCAGTTCTTCGCGAGTGCGCCGCCTGGGCCTGCCTGGCCTCGCTCGGCCTGCTCTGGCCGGCGAGCGCGCGCGCGCAAACCGGCGGTCTCAAGCTCGCCATCTCGCCGCTGCGGGTCGAGTTCAACCTGCAACCCGGCGCTTCCTATACCGACGCCGCGCATGTCGCCAACGATGGCACAATGCCGGTGCGGCTGCTGGCCACCGTCAATGATTGGACGATCACCGCGGCGGGCTCGCCCGAGTTTTTGCCTCCGGGAGCGCCGGCACCGGATCCCTTCGCCTGCGCCGCCTGGATTCGGCTCTCGCCCGACAGCTTCGAACTCGCGCCCGGCGCCATGCAGCGGGTACGCTTCACGGTGCAAGTGCCCCCGGGCACGCCCGCCATGGGCTGCCGCGCGGCGCTCTTGTTCACCTCGGCGCCGCCGCTGGTCCGGCCGGTGGGCAAGCAAGTGCTGACGCGAGCGCGACTCGCCTCGATCCTTTACATTCGCGTGGGCCATCCCGAAGTGGCCGGCGGCGCCGCCGACGTCTCGCTCACACCGGCCGGCAGCGGCGCCTGGGCGATGTCGCTCGTGGTGCGCAATCAAGGCCGCACGTATTTCCGCGCCAATGGCCAACTGACGCTGCTCGATGCCGCCGGCCAGGTGCTGGCGCAAGCGCCGCTCGACAGCCAAATCGTGCTGCCCGGCACGGCGCGAAGGTTCACGTTTCCGGTGACGGCATCGCTGGCGCCCGGCACCTACCGCCTGCGTGCGACCGTGGATGTCGGCGAGCCGGCGCTGTCGCGCATCGAGAAGTCCGTCGTCATCGGCGCCGCGCCCGCCGCCAGCCTCGCGGGCAAGCCGTGAAGCCGCGCGGGCACAGCACGCCTGGCCCGCGCCTACTCTTCGCGGCCGCGCTTGTGCTCGCCGCCGCCTGCGCGGTTCGGGCGCAAACACCCGGGCCTCCCGGCGGGATCCTCGTCGGCGCGGAAGCGCTGGACGAATCCGGCACACAGCTCTACCTGCCGGCCGGCTTCGGCCCGCGGCAATATGGCTGGCTCGTCGACTACGAGCAAGCCACCGCCCGCGACGGCACGTTCTCGCTGTCGCTCGATTCGGCGACCGACGGCAACGTGTGGCGCAGCGGCAACAATCTCGCCGCCTGGCGCAACGCGCCGCTGCTCGGCGGCCAGGCGAACTTCTTCGGCGGCACGGTCCTGGCGCCGTCCGATCTCCTGGACACTCATTTCGCCAATCTGTTCAGCCCGCAGCTGATGCTCTCGGGCGGAGAATTCACCTGGCAGCGGCAGAGCGGGTGGCAGTTGGCGCTGTTCGCGGGCCGCAACCTGATTTCGCAGGGACCGTACATTCCCTTTTTCACCTCCGCGCCCGATCTGCTGTGGGGCGCTTCGTTGCGGCCGCCGCAATGGCATCGCTGGCAGTTCGAGGCCCGCTATCTGCGCACGCGCGCAGCGGCGACGAGCGGCCCGCTGCTGAACGGCGCGCTGGGCGCGGTGCCCGCGAGCTCGCAAGAGCTTTATCTCAACGGAAACTGGCGCTGGGACAAGGATTCGCAATGGCTGAACGAGATCGCGGTTTCGCGAGCCGCGGCCAAGCCGGACGGAACCGGCGGATCGTTCATCTCCTTCGCCAGCGGCCCGGTGCTGGAGCGGCCGCGCTACGACGTGCAGGCTTACGCCTTGCGGCAAGGCGCCGATTACTTCCCGGTCAGCAACGAAGTGCTGGGCGATCGCGAGGGCGGCTATGTGGCGGCCGATCTTCGTCCCTGGCGCCGGTGGAGCTTCTCGGGCAATGCGGCCGACTTGCGCGACAACGTGCAGAACAACGCTGCGACGCCGACGCTCGACGCTCTCAGCACGAGCGCGGCGGCAACGTTCAGTCCCGGCGAGGGCTACAGCCTGACCGGCAGCGTCAATCAGACGGCATTGAGCTCGCCCGCCAATGGCGCGCCGGGCGCGGGAGGCGCGGCCCGCCTGTGGGCCACGCAGGTGCAAGCCGCGCGCGTCTATGGCCCGAATCAAACGCAATTGCGCTGGCAAGATTGGGTGACCCACGCCGCCGCGGGCCTGGGCGCCACTTCGGCCATCCAAACCGAGGAGGTGCAGCAGCAGCGCAATTTCGGCGGGAATTTCCTGTCCGCCGCCTTCGGCTTGCAGCAAGGCAACAACAGCGGCAGCCCGCACGCGCTCTCCCTGCACATGAACTTGGCCGCGGACCTCAACTGGGGGCAGCGGGTTTCGCTGTTCGCCAGCGGGCAGATCGGCCGCGATCTTCGCGATCAATCGGCGCTCTCGCTCACTTCCATTCGCACGTGGGTGGCCGCGGTGCAGGTGCACCTGCCGGCGCAGTTCGAGCTTTCCGGGCAATTCGTGCGCAACGCCGTCGTCTCGCAGCTCAACGCACAGCGCCTGCTTCTAGCGGGCTTGGCTTCCGGGCCGGTCGCGCTGCTGCCCGGCACCTCGCAGCAAGTCGTCTTCGTGCGGCTGACCAAGAGCTTCCGCTGGGGCGCACGCGTGCCGATGTGGGGCAGCGCCGGGGGGACCTTCAGCTCCTCGCTCGCGCCGAGCTACGGCTCGGTCGAGGGCGTCGTTTTCGACGACCGCGCGCACACGGGCGAGCGCGCGCCCGGGGACGAGGGGCTGGCGGGCGTCGTCGTGCGCTTGAACGGCGCCGTCGCCACCTCGGACACGCACGGGCGCTTTCAATTCAACGGCGTCCGCACCGGCCATTACACACTGGAGATCGACGTGGACCACTTGCCGGTGCGCTACACGCCCCCGCCCGAGACCGAGATTCCCATCGAGGTGCGCGCCAGCGGCACGCCCGCCGTGCAAATCCCATTGCAGTTAGCCGGCTCGATTCGCGGCCAGGTGCGCAGCGAGGGCGCGAGCGACCTCGCGGGCATCGCCCTGCGCTTGACGCCGGGCCATGAACTGGCCTTCACCGACAGCAGCGGCGCCTTTCACTTCGACAACGTTCCGCCCGGGCGCTATGCCGTGCAAGTGCTCAAGGATTCCTTGCCGCCCGGCGTGGCAATCGAGGGGCGGGGGCAAGCGCCGGTGGCGGTGGCGAGCGGAGCTGTAGCGGCGAGCCCGACGCTGCGCCTCCATTCGACCGCCCAGCCCCGTCCGGTGCAAGTGATCGAGGCGCCCGCCGAGCAAATCGTCGTGCCGCTCGTCGCACCGCCGCCGGCGCAGGCCACAGCGCAAGCCGGGAAGGCGACGACCCGTCCTGCCAAACTCAAGCCCGTGCCCAGCCGCTGCCGGCCGAGCGGGCGCTTGCGCCGGGGGCGACATTCCTTGCGCCGGCACCGGGCGCGCTCCAAAGCGCGCCGAGCCCGTCCGCGCGCGAGGCACGCGACTGCCCATCGCGATTCCGCCGGGCGAAGCCGGCGCCGGGCGCGCGCGGCGCTGCGCCGGAGGCCGAGGCGGCGCCTGCGCGCGGCGACGCGCCGCAAGCGCTTCACGGTTCGCCGCAGGCCGGCGGCTTCCCGCCGCGCGCGGGCGGCGGGCGGCGCAGCCAACGGGCCGGGCGCCCGCCATCGCGCGACCGTCCTAAAGCGCATCGATTGCCTTGAGTTGCAGCGCTAGCCGGAATTACGCAAGCGATCGCCGTTCTACCAGACGCGGCAGGCCTTCGGACCGCGGTTCATCGCGGTATTCGGACCACAATGAAAGGCCGCCGCGAAATCCGGATCGTTTTGCACCGCGCCATCGACGCGGAAGCGGCCTGGCGAATGCGGGTCCACCGTGGCCTCCAGGCGCGCCATCTGCGGCCGCACGTTTTGGCACCAGATCTGTCCGTAAGCCACGAAGAACAGTTGCGCCATCGTAAAGCCGTCAATGGAGCGGTGCATGCCCTGCGGCCCGAGCACGGACTCGAGCGCCGCGTAAGAGATGCGGAGGCCGCCGTTGTCGGCGGTGTTCTCGCCCAAGGTGAGGCGGCCGTTGAGATGCACGCCCGGCACGGGGCTGAAGCCGGAATATTCATCCACCAAACATTGCGCCCGCTGATCGAAGGCTTTGGCGTCCGCTTCCGTCCACCAATCATGCAAGTTGCCGTGCGCGTCGAATTTGCGGCCTTCGTCGTCGAAGCCGTGCGTGAGCTCATGCCCGATCACCACGCCCATGCCGCCGAAATTGGCCGCGTCGGGCGCCTGGGCGCTGAAAAACGGCGGCTGCAGGATGCCGGCGGGAAAGACGATTTCGTTGCGGTTGGGCGAGTAATAGGCGTTCACCGTGGGCGGCGTCATGCCGAATTCATTCTTGTCGGGCGGCTTGCCGATGAACGAAAGGCGGCGATGCACCTCGAAGGCGTCGGCGCGCACGACGTCGCCGAGAAAGTCGGTGCGGCTCAGGCGAATGGAGCTATAGTCGCGCCACTTTTTGGGATAGCCGATCTTGTTGACGATGGCATGCAGCTTCACCAGCGCCTGCCGCTTGGTCGCCTCGGTCATCCAGGGCAGGTCGGTGATATCGGTTTCCAGCGACCGCTCCAGCGCCTGCACCATCTGCTCGGCGCGCGCTTTGCTGCTCGGCGGGAAATAGCGCGCGACGTAGAGCTGGCCCAGGGCCTCGCCCAATTCTTCGTCGGTATAGCGCACGCAGCGCTTCCAGCGCGCCTGTTGCTCGGGAGCGCCGGTCAGCGTTTTGCCGTAGAAAGCGAAGTTCGCATCGACAAAGGGTTGCGACAAGTAGGGCGCAGCGGCATGCACCCAATGCCAACGCAGGTAGGTTTTCCAGTCGGCGAGCGGACGCGCGGTGACGGCCGTTTGCAGGGCGGTGAAGAAGCCCGGCACGGCGACATTGATCTCGCGCACCGGCGGGGCGCCCACCTCGGTAAAAAAGCTGGTCCAATCGAGCGCCGGCGTCAGCCGCTCGAGTTGTTGCGCCGTCATCTTGTGATAGACGCGATTGGGATCGCGGCGGGCGGCGCGCTCCAGGGATGCCTGCGCCAAGGCGGTTTCCACGCTCAAGACGGTGGCGGCTTCGCGGCGCGCCTGAGCGGGCGCGTCGCCGAGCAGCGTGAACATCTGGGCGACGTGGGCTTCGTATTGCTGCCGGAGAGCGGCCGATTTCGGATCGGTCCGGGTGTAATAGTCGCGATCCGGCAGCCCCAGCCCGCCTTGGTCGGCGGCGCCGATGACCATATCCGAGTTCTTGAAATCGGGCCGCGCGCCGAAGGAAAACATCACCGCGACGCCCTCGCGGTGCAGCCGCGCCACCTCCGCCATCAACTCGGCGCGGGTATGGATCGCGGCGATGCGCGCGAGCTCCGGCCGGAGGGGACGATCCCCGAGACGATCGATCTCGCCGGTATTCATGCAGGCGGCGTAAAAGTCCCCGACTTCCCGCTCGACCTGGGTGCGCCCGGGGCGGTCCGCCTCGACTCCGTCGAGAATGCCGCGCAGCTCCCGCCGATTGTTCTCGGCGAGCTCGTTGAAGCGCCCCCAGCTCGATTGGTCGGCGGGGATCGGGTGAGTGGCGTTCCAGGTGCCGCAGGCGTACTGGAAAAAGTCCGTGCAAGGATCGGCCTGGCGGTCCAGCGCCGACAGATCCACGCCCGGCGTCAAAGGCGACTGCGCCCAGGCGGCCGCCGACAGCACGGCCACGCCCACGATTCCCACGACGATGCGCCAACGCACGCCGACACCTCCCGCCGCGCCGTATGGCGCGAACCCGCCATTAAATCACAAGCGGGCGGCGCAAGGCGAGGGTGTGTCGAGGCCGCCGGCTAGCCGCTGTACGCCGTGGGATCCGCCAGGATCTTCTCGATTCCATCGCGCAGGCTTTGCAAGCTGAGCGGCTTGGCGATAAAAAACGGCACGCCGGTGCTCTCGGCCATCTGCGAATCGTAGCCGGTCATGAAGAGCACGGGGACCTGCGGCCAGAGGCGGTGCAGCCGCTCCGCCAACTGATGTCCGTTCATCTCCGGCATGGTGATATCGCTCACAACAAGATCGAAGCCGCTCTTCTCGCGCGCCGCCAGATCCAGGGCCTGGCTGGGCAGGGTCATGGTAGTGACTTCGTGGCCCAAATGCTTCAGCATTTCCGCCGTGGTTTCCGCCACCGCGGGTTCATCCTCGACCAGCAGGATGCGCACACGCTTCATCGGGACGCCTCCATCGCGACCGCTGCTTCAGCGGCCGGAGCAAACGGCAACAATATTTCGAACCGCGCGCCCTGGCCCGGCGCGCTGTCCACCGTAATCACTCCTCCGTGTCCCTGCACAATACCGTACACGATTGCGAGGCCAAGTCCAGTGCCTTTGCCGGGCATTTTCGTGGAAAAAAATGGCTCGAAGATGCGGCTGCGCACCTCGTCCGACATTCCGTGCCCATTGTCACTGACCGAAAGGACAGCCCAGCAGCCCGGTTCCTTGTCGGGCGGCGCGAAGTCAGCCCGGTCCTCAAGGCTGACGACCAGCCGCCCGCCCGCCTCCGGCAGCGCTTGGCGCGCGTTCAGGCACAAGTTCAGCAGCACCTGCTGCAATTGCGTTCTGTTGCCGCGCACGCTCCCGGGGCGGCAGCGGATATCGACGGCGATGGTGATGTTTTCCGGCAGGCCGCTGCGCAGCATCTCGCAGGTTTGGCTGACGAGCGCGGCGAGATCCAGCGGCGCCATCTCCACGCGCTGGCGCCGGGAGAAGGCCAGCAGCTGCGCCACCAAGTCCGCGGCGCGCCGGCCGGAATCGCCAATGGTGCGAATGCGGTCGGCGCAATCGCCGGGCAGGCTATCCTCGTATTTCACCTTGATCAACTCGACCTGCCCGAGCACCGCGGTCAAAAGATTGTTGAAGTCGTGAGCCACGCCCGCGGTGAGCGTGCCGATGGCCTCCATTTTTTGCGATTGCAGGAGCTGGCTTTGCAACTGCTTTTCGGCGGTGACGTCCCAGAGCACGCTGCGCGCGCCCGTCCACTTGCCGCTGCGGTCGAAGGTGGCGCGAATGAAAAAACGCATGGTGTGCGTGCGCCCGTCAGCGCCGAGGAAATCGGCCTCGAGGCCGTCCAGTCTGCCGGCGCGCCGCACCTGCTCCAGCACCGCTTCCGGCGAGGGCAGGGAGGCGGCAGAAGCGGGCACGGTGAATTCCCGGATCAAATGGCCGATCACGCACTCCCGCGGCAGCCCGAGAATGTCGAGCGCGACCTGGTTGATTTCGGTGACTTCTCCGCGGGAGTTCACGGTGTGATACCAGAGCGGGGAGCGGTGAAACAGATCACTCAGGTAATCGCGGCCGGCTTCCGCCAAGCCCCTCTGCTCATCCACCGCGAAGAGCACCATGGCGAGCCCGCAGAAGACCTTGCTGATCAGCGTCTGCGCGTCCACCAAGGCGCCGGTCTCGATCTGGGCCCAGGTGGCCCACAGCCAAGGCGCAAGAACAAATCCCAAACCCCAGCCGATCAGCGCCAGCGCCAGCACCCAGCGGGTGAGGCGAGAGCCGATTCCCAGGCGCAAGATCGCCAGGCCGCCGATAATGGGCAAGACGCCAAAAGCCACCGTCTGCGCCACCGGCCGCCATTCCGGCTTGAAGACGACCCAGGCAGCCAAGACCGCGGCAAAGGCGCGTGCGCCCCAGCCCACGGCGCGCCGCCGCCCGCTCACCTTTCCGGCCTCTTCGGCGCGGGCGCCAACCGGCAAGTAAAATACCCAATCCACGAACAGCAGGATGGCCAGCACCAAAAGCCCGTCGGCAACGGCGCCGGTGAGCGGCATGCCGATGCCGGCGCGCTGCAGCACTTGCAGAAAGAAATGCACCGCCATCACGCCCCAGGCCCACAGCCAAGCGCGGCGCAAGCGCCGGCGCGCTGGCGGGAATGGCACGTAGAGCAGCACAACCGTGATCGCAACCGCGGCGCAGGCGCCAAGAAGCGAAATCGAGGCGTTGAAATTCACGGCTGGTCCCGACACTACCGCGCCGGCGGCGCGGAAACAAGCTGGCCGGTAACTCTCTTGCCATTACTCATACGGACCCGATTCTTTAGAATTTCCTAATTCGCCGGGCGCTCGGGGAAGGGTCGGCGAGGGCAGGGCCGCACAAGGCCGGCGCTAGGCCGCCGCGCCCGGCGAGGAGCGATCGTCCCGGGCGGGATGCTGCGGCGGACGGCGAGATAAGCGCACCAATCGAAAGATCGAATAGGCGCTGGCGGCGATGGCGACGAAGACCAAGAAATAGATCACGTAACGGAAACTGGGCGTATTCAGCCAGGCGACGATGCCGCGCCCGAACTTGACGGCGAGCGCGGCCTCGATGAAAAAGCGGGCGAAGCGCATCGCGCCCAGCACCAGCATGAAGCGCGTTTTCGGCACCTCCAGCGCGCCCGCTGCCAGCACCCATGCGGTGTAAGGAAACGGCGGCGGAATGATGGCCGGCGCGGCGAACAGTTCCGGCCCATAGCGGGTGACGCGGTTGTGCAATTGCTGGTAGCGCCGGGGCGAAATCTGGGCCTTGATGAACGTCTCGCCGCCTTTGGCGCCCACCCAATAGCTCACGTAGGAGCCGATCACCGATCCGACGGTGGCGCCGATGGCATACAAATAGAATTGATCGCGCTGCACCGATGAAAGCACGATTACCAAGATGTCGTTGGCAAAGGGCAGGGTCAAAAAGCTGGAGTCCAAGGCACTGAGGATTACCAGGCCAAAAAAGCCGAGATGCAAGAAGAAATAGAAGATCGCGGCGGCCCAGCCTTTATGAACCGGCAAAAGCGGGCGCGCCGCTTTCGCCGGCACCTGCAGAATCAGCGCCGCGAGAGCGAAGCAGCGCGGCCGCTCCGGGCCGGGGAGCGATTCCCGCTGCCCGCGGCTTACGGGCTTCGAGGCGTGCCCGCAAGCGTTCCGGCGCGCGGGCGCCTCACGCAATTGACTTACTGCACCCACTGCAGCCGTGCCGTGATCCGAGCCGAAAAATCCTCTTCCGCTTCCGACCACAATCGCCGCCGGTCGGGATGCACCGCCGCCGCGAGGCGATTCGAAAACGCAACCAGAGCCGCCAAATTCTCCTGGAACTTGCGTTTGGTTTCCACATTGGCCGGCTGCTCGGGAGCTAAAAACAGCGCTTCCGGACCTAAGTCGATCGCCAGATCGCCCTCCTCGCGCGGGCACGCCGCCGCGGCGCTCTCGAAATGAGGGCCGAAGAGGGCAACCCGGACCGGGCTGGGAGTTCGCTGCCAAGGAGAGCCGGGTGGCGCCGAGGCCGGCACCCACACGTCCCAAGCGCTCTCGGCTTCGAAGGCATAGTCGTCGTGGAGGTGTTCGCGCAACAGCGCGATCGCCTCGGCAATCGCGAGCCCGGGCGCGAAGCGTTCCTCAAGCAGCGCCGGCTGCGTCCAATCGAGCGGCGTCACGCGCACGCCGCGCACGCCCGGCGCGAGGCGCGACTCGGGCAACGCGCGCAGGGCAGCTTCGAGGGGAGCCAGGGTCGGTTGGGCGCGCGGCGGCAGCCACAAATTCAGAAAGACCCGATCCGCCATGCGCTCTCAGGTTATCGCGAGAAGCGAGCCGCGTGTCGCAGCCGTTCGCTACTCGCGAATTCGCACTTTGGATTGGCCTGCGCGGGCTTAAAATGCGTTGCAGATGGATAGCCCTCAGGAACGCGCCTATCGTTCGGCATTCCGCCGGGTGGAGGCTTTGCAGATCGAACTCGCCCGCCACGTCTATTCGGTCCAGAGGCGCCAAGAGGCGGAGCGCAAGCTGGAAGAAGCCATGAAGGCTTTGGATGCGGCGCGCCGCGATCTGCTGCGCCTGCGCCGCCTCAAACAGGCCGCTTAACCGCCGCGCCTTTCACAATCGCCGTCACGCGGCCGTTTTTCCCGGGCTGGGCGCGCGCCTGCCTTCGGCTCGTGAAACGTTCCGGCCCGGGCTAGACTGGCGGCGTGACCGGATTGCGTTGGAGCGCGGCCGTGATCGCGATCACGGCGCTGTTTTTGCCGGCGCTCAGCTTTATGGCGCCGGGCATTCGAGCCCGCTGGTCTATCGCCGGCATGACGGAAGCGTTGGGGCAAGCGGCGCGGCCCGCGTCGGAGCCCGCCCGCCACGGCGAACAACCCACGCTGCCCCAGGTGATGCGGCAAATCCTGCGAATACGCGCGCAATTCGAACAGCTCTCACGCCGCCGGCAAGCCTCGATCCCGTGGTCCTATCGCTTGGCCGCCGCGATTCCGGCGGTGCTGATCGTTGCGGGGATTTGCGCGATTCTCGCCCTGGTGGCGGTGGCCGCGCGTTGGCGCCGCGTTTTGCAGGCGGCGGCGGTGATCGGGGCCTGCGCGGCGGTGTATGTCTTGAGCGCGGCCGCAATCCTCGCGCGCGTCATCGGCCGCGAGATCGCCTCCGGCGCCGAGCAGGCACAAAAAGCCCTGCCGCTTTTGGGCGCCCTCGACCTGGGCGGACGCCTGCGGGCTGAAATTCAGGTCAGCGCGCAGCCGGGCCTATATATCCTTCTCGCCGCATTCCTGGCGCTCCTGCTCTTGCCTCTGCCGCCGCGGCGGCGGGTGGCGTAGATTCAGCCGAGAGGCGCGGCCAGGCCATGGCATCCTAAGGCGTGGCTGCGCGAACCATCCTGGTGACCGGCGGCGCGGGCTATATCGGCGCGGTCATGTGCGAGGCCTTGCGCGAGCATGGGATGCAGGCCGTCGTGCTCGACAACTTGAGCCACGGTTATCGCGACGCAGTGCCGCCGGGAGCGGTGTTCGTGGGCGGCGACGTCGGCGATGCCGCGGTCGTTCGCGAACTCTTCGCGCGCCACGCGATTGACGCGGTGATCCATATGGCCGCCTACATTGAAGTGGGCGAATCCATGCTGGCGCCGCGCAAGTATTTCGACAACAACTTCGCCCGCCCGCTGGTTCTGCTGGAAGCGATGGAAGGCGCGGGGGTGCGGAAATTCGTTCTCTCGTCGACGGCAGCGGTATACGGGGCGCCGGAACGCGTGCCGATTCCCGAGGACGCGGCGCTGCGGCCGCTGAACCCCTACGGCTGGAGCAAGCTGATGCTGGAGCAAGCGCTGGCTTGGCATGCCGCCGCTCGCGGGTGGCGCTACGCCGCCCTTCGCTATTTCAATGCCGCCGGCGCCACCGAGCGTTGCGGCGAGCGCCACCAGCCGGAAACGCATTTGATTCCGCTGGTTCTGGAAGCGGCCGCCGGGGAACGCGAGGCGATCGCGATCTTCGGCAGCGACTACGACACGGCCGACGGCACCTGCATCCGCGATTACATCCACGTGCGCGACCTGGCGGAAGCCCATATCGTGGCGCTGCGCCAGCTCGACGAGCCGGCGAGCGCGACGGCGGATTTGGCCGCGCATGCGTGGAACATCGGCAACGGCCAAGGATTTTCGGTGCGGGAAGTGATCGCCGCCGCGGAAAAGGTTTGCGGACGCAAGATCCCGACTCAACTCCATCCGCGCCGGCCCGGCGACCCGCCGGCGCTCGTCGCCTCCGCCGCCAAATTGCAGGCCGCCGGCTGGCGACCCCGGCACACGAACCTCGAAGAGATCATCGCCTCGGCCTGGCATTGGAAACTCAGGCAGCCCCAGGGGTTAGCCGCCGGGAAGCCGGGCTCGGGGAAGGCGCTTTCGTCTCCCGGCGCCTAACGCCGCCCGGCTTTCCGCACAGGCGTCCGGCAACCTTCCCTAATGGAAATTGGGCTGGGCAGGGTTCACAATAGAAACAGCACAAGACAGAGGGAATCGGACGCGTCCTCGCGGGGATTATGAAGGGATGCTGAAGCCGCATCCCACGGTAACCCGGCCCGGCGCAATACGTTACGAAAGTTGAAACGTGGCTGGCATGGGTTTAGTCCATTAAGCGAGCAGCAAAACGAAAGCCCCCGGGCCAAGCCCGGCGGAGGTGCCCTATGCGGCGGTTCTTCAATTCATGGCGTTCGATCTCAGGGATGAGCCTTTTGGTTGGCGTGGCCCTGTTGTTGGCCGCGCCGCCAGCCCGCGCCGACTCCCCCGGCGTCGCCCGGATCAGCCTGGTGAACGGCGACGTCAGCATGCTGCGCCAAGGCGGCAACGCTTGGACGTCGGCGGTCTTGAACACGCCGCTGGTGCAGGGCGACGAGATTTACGTGCCCGGGGACGGGCGCGCCGAGATCGAGTTTGACTATGCCGACGTCGCCCGTTTGGCGGCCGGCACCGATCTGGTGATTTCCAGTTTCAACGGCAATCAGCTGCAGGTGCAATTGAAGAGCGGCACGCTCAGCTGCAGCGCCATCGGCGACCATTTTCTCAACACGGAAATCGACACGCCGAACATGAGCGTGCGGCCGACGCAGGGCGGGACGCTGCGCGTGGACGTGGTGGATGCCAGCCACACCAGCGCCACCGTATGGTCGGGCACGGCGCAGGTCTTCACGCCGCAGGGTTCGGTGGTGGTGCGCGCCGGCCAGCAAGCGCAGATCGAAGGCAGCAGCAATCCCCAATTTCAAGTGGTGGACGCGCCGCAGCAAGACGCGTGGGACCAGTGGGTGAACACTCGGGAAAACCGGATTCTCGACGCGCGCGACTATCGCGACCGCTACGTCAACACGGAGATTTACGGCGGCGAGGATCTCGACAGTTACGGCCACTGGGTCTGGGTGCCGGGCTACGGCCGTTGCTGGACGCCGCTCTACACCGTCGCCGACTGGTCGCCGTATTATTTCGGCCGCTGGGTGTGGACGCCGTACTACGGCTGGACGTGGGTTTCCTATGAGCCGTGGGGCTGGGCGCCGTACCACTATGGCCGCTGGTTCTGGAGAGCCGGCTTCGGCTGGTGCTGGTGGCCGGGAGGCTTTTACGGCCCGCACTGGTGGGCGCCTGCCTATGTCTCCTTCTTCGTCGGCGGCCCGCACTGGGGCCTGAGCTTCGGCTTCGGCGGCTACGGCGGCATCGGCTGGATTCCGCTGGCGCCCTACGAGCCCTACTACGGCTATAGCCGCGCCCGGTATATCACGAACATCACGAACGTGACGAACATCTACAACATCACCAACGTCACGAACGTGACCAACATCAACGGTATGCGCGTGCGCCACGGCGTCGCGATCGACCGCCTGGCGAATGCGCGGGTGCGCGGCGGCATCATTGCCGTTTCACAGCAAGGCTTCGCCTCGGGGCGGGTGGATCAGATCGGGCGCGTGCTGCCGGTGAGCGCGTTGCGCGACGTGCGCAGCGTGCGCGGCACGGCGCCGATCGCGCCCACCCGCGCGGCGCTCGATCCGCTGCCTGGGCGGCGCGGCGTGGCGCCGCCGGCACGTATCCAGGACACACGCGTGTTCAGCCATCGGCCGGTAACGGTACGGGCCAACGAGAGCGCGCGTTTGGCGGCGGTGGAAAATTCGATGGCCAGCGCGCGCAGCCGGGCGGGCTTGACGCCGCGGCTGCCGGTGATGCGCGCCGATGGGCGGCCGGCAGCGCCGGCCGGCGGCATCGGCATGGCGGAGAGCCGCAACGTGCGGCCGGCGAATCCCGCCGGGCCGCGCTTCGAGAACATGCGGCCCCAGCCGGCAGCGGGCAACGCGCCGCGCAGTCTGGGGCAAGTGGCGAACGAGGGCCGCGGGATGCGGCCGGCGAGCCCGACGGTTCCGCGCTTCGAGATCGTGCGCCCGAATGCCGGCTCGGCACCGGGTGACGCGCGCGGTGCCGCGACGGGCGGTACCGCACCGGCCAACGGCGGCTGGCGGCACTTCGGCGCGCCGGCCAACAGCGACCCGCGGATGGCCGCGCCCGCGCCCGCGCCGCGCGCCACAGGCGGCAACGGCGGCGGGTTCGAGAATCACCCCATGGGCGGCTCGGGCGCGCGCGTCAGCGCGCCGCGCGGGAACGCAGATGGCGGCGGGTTCAACGGCCCGGCGCGGGATTCCGCGCCCAGCCGCGGCAACAGCCGCGGGTTCGAGAATCGTCCGGCGGCGCCCCGCGGCGACGCCGGCGGCCGCGCGCCGGCACAGCCGGCGCCGGCACGGCCACAGGCGCGGCCCGCGCCCAGCTCCGACCATCAGCATTTGGCCGGAGCGCGCTTTGAAAACCACCCCATGGGCGCGTACGGGAACTATAGCCGCGCCTCGTCGGACTTCGGCGGCCGCGGCGCAAGCGGCGGCAGCCGCGGTTTCGGCATTTATCGCGGCTCGCCCTCCTACAGCGCGGCAGGGCAGCCGGCCTATCGCAACTCGGGGCCGCGCTACTCGGAACCGCGCTACTCCGCGCCGCAATATTCGACGCCTCGGTATTCCGGCCGAGGCTATTCCGAGCCGCGCTACTCGATGCCGTCGCGGTCGTATTCGATGCCGTCGCGGTCGTACTCGATGCCGTCGCGGTCGTATTCTGCTCCTTCGCGCTCGTACTCGGCGCCTTCGCGCTCGTATTCCGCGCCGCGGTCAAACGGGGGCGGCTGGCATAGCCGGCGCTAGGGCGAATCGTTTACCCGCTTAGCTGATTGCATCCCCCGGCCGCAGCCAGGCCGGGGGATGCGCGGTTCGGCGGACGCGCGGCGAAGACTCGCGAGGCAGGCGCCAGGAAGCGGCGGCGCCCGCGTCGGGCAGGTCCCATCAGCCGCCGGCGGAATGAGACCACCCCAGCGCGATGCGCCACGATGCGCCATCCAGGCGTCGTCTCCAACGAATCGCGGCGGGCACGCTACCCTGGAGAGGATGACCTCCAGCGCTTCCGCCCGCCCGTGGCGCGAGATTCGCGTCGCGCATAGCCCGGATTCCGACGACGCATTCATGTTTTACGCCCTCGCCCAAGGCAAGCTCGATACCGGCGAGCTGCGCTTCACCCACGTCCTGGGCGATATCGAGAGCCTGAACCGCCGCGCGCTGCAGGGCGAATTCGAAATCACGGCGGTCAGCTTCCACGCGTATCCGTACTTGCAAGATCGCTACCGCTTGCTCAATCACGGCGGCAGCGTCGGCTACGGCTACGGGCCGCTGATCGTCGCGCCGCGGCCGATGACGGCGGAAGAGGCCAAGAGCAAGGTCATCGCCATCGCCGGCGAGCGCACGACCTCGGCGCTGGCGCTCAAGCTCTTCGCGCCCGGCGTTCGCACGGTGACGATGCCGTTCGACGAGATCATGGCGGCGGTGCAGGCCGGCCGGGCCGACGCCGGACTGCTGATCCACGAGGGCCAGCTCACTTATGCCGGCGCCGGACTGCACAAGGTCGTGGATCTCGGCGCCTGGTGGCTGGAGGAGACGGGTTTGCCGCTGCCGCTGGGCGGCAACGTGATTCGCCGCGATTTGCCGCCGGAACTGGCGCAGCGCGTCTCGGCATTGCTCAAGGCCTCGATCCAGTACGGCCTGGAGCATCGCCGCGACGGCCTCGCCTACGCGCAGCAGTTCGCGCGCGACATGCCGCCCGAGCTCGCCGACCGCTTCGTGGGCATGTACGTCAATCAGCGTACGATCGGCTACGGTCCCGAGGATAAGCGCGCCATCGAGAAGCTGCTGACGCTCGGCTACGAGCGCGGCATCATTCCCCATCGCCCGCTCCTCGACTTTCTCGACTAGGCCGGCTCATGGCCGAGCAGCCTCCGGAAGCCACCGTTCCGCCTCCGCCTCTCGATCCGCGCCTGCGGCGCAATGTGCCCTTGCTGGGCTTCACGGCGCTTTTCAACGACACGGCGAGCGAGATGGCCTACTGGGTGCTGCCCTACTTCATCACCCTGCTCGGCGCCGGCCCGGCGCTGCTGGGCGTGATTGAGGGCGGAGCCGAGAGCGCGGCCAGCCTGGTGCGGGTCTTTTCCGGCTACCTCACCGACCGCCAGCCACGGCGCAAGCCGCTGGTGGTCGCCGGCTACCTCGTCGCCAACCTGGTCAAGCCGCTGCTCGGATGGGCGACGGCATGGCCGCAGGTGCTGGCGCTACGCGTCGCCGACCGCGGCGGCAAGGGTTTTCGCGGCGCGCCGCGCGACGTGATGATCTCGGAATCGGTGGACCGGGCCAAGCTCGGCGCCGCTTTCGGCTTGCGGCAAGCGCTCGATTCCGCCGGCGCCATTCTCGGTCCGGCGCTGGCGTACTGGATCATGGCGCGCAGCGCGCACAACGTGCGGCTGGTGTTTTGGCTGGCGGCGATTCCCGGGGGCATCGCGGTGGCGCTGGCGTGGGGCTGGCTGCGCGAGACCGGCGGCGCGGCGCCGGCGGTCGCGAAACGGCCGGCGGCGGAGGAGGTGCGGGCGCCGGCGGCGCCCGCCGCCGCGTTCCCCGCCGCGTTCTATCAACTACTCGCCGCCGTCGCGCTGTTCGGGATCGCCAATTTCAGCGATATGTTCTTGATCCTGCGTGCGCAGCAGCTTGGCATCTCGCCCGCCGGCGCGCCGCTGCTCGGGCTGGTCTTCAACGCGGTCTTCGCGGGCCTCTCGTACCCGTTCGGCGGCCTCTCGGATCGCTGGCGGCGCAAATGGCTGATCGGCAGCGGTTATTTGCTGTTCGCGTGGGTGTACTGGAGCTTCGGCGTGATTCATCGCGCGGCGTGGGTGTGGCCGCTATTCGCGATCTACGGGCTTTATCAGGCGATGAGCGCCGGGGTGCTCAGCGCGCTGGTGGCCGAAACGGTGGGACCGCAGGCCCGCGGCCGCGCGTTCGGCTGGGTGGCCAGCGTCGCCGGCGGCACGGCGCTGGCGGCCAGCGTTTTGGCAGGCTGGCTGTGGCACCGCGCCGGTCCGGCGCTGCCCTTCGAGCTGGCGGCGGTGCTGGCGGTGATTGCCGCCGGGTTGATTTTCGCGCTGTAGCCGCACGAGCCATGCGGGTCGCAGAGGCGCGGCCGCATGGCTTGCGGCTGATCGTCCGAAGTCGAGCGGAGCGGCGGACAGCTGCTTCTTCGCGGCATCCGCGCGCCGCGGCGGGGACGATTTCCCTTCCCCCCAGCGCGCCGGCGGCGGCTATTGCGGCAGATCTTCCAGGTCGCGCCAATTGGGCCCGACGCCGATATCCACGGTGAGCGGCACGTCCAAGGCGGTGACCTGCTCCATCTCGTCGCGCACCCAGGCCGCGACCTCGCCCGCCTGGGCGCGGGGAGCTTCGAGCACCAACTCATCGTGCACCTGCAAGAGCAGGCGCGCCGCGCTCGCTTCGCGGCGCAGCCGCGCCGCCACGCGGATCATGGCCAGCCGCATGAGATCCGCCGCCGTGCCTTGCAGCGGCGTGTTGACGGCGGTGCGCTCGGCGAATCCGCGCAAGGTGGCGTTGCGGCTGGCGATATCCGGGATGGGGCGGCGGCGGCCGAAGAGCGTGCGCACCGCGCCTTCTTGCCGCGCCTGCGCCAGGGTGCGGTCAATGAAGCCGCGCACGCCGGCGTAACGGTCGAAGTAGCGGGCGATGATCCGCGCCGCCTCGGCTTGTGGGATGCCGAGCTGGCGCGCCAGGCCGAAGGCGGAAAGGCCGTAGACGATCCCGAAGTTGATGGCTTTGGCGCGGCGGCGGTGCTCGGGCGCGACCTCGGCGAAGGGCATGCCGAAGATCTCGGCGGCGGTGAGGGCGTGAATGTCATCGCCGCGGCGGAAGGCCGCCAGCAAAAGCGGGTCCTGGCTGAAGTGAGCGAGCAGGCGCAGCTCGATCTGCGAATAATCGGCGGCGATCAGCAGATGGCCGGGGGCAGCGCGAAAGGCGGCGCGAATGCGGCGGCCGAGCTCGCTGCGGATGGGAATGTTCTGCAGGTTGGGGTTGCTCGAGGCCAGCCGCCCGGTGGCAGTGCCGACTTGCGTGAAGGTGGTGTGCAGGCGTCCGGAGGCGTCGGCGAAGCGGGGCAGCGCCTCGGCGTAGGTGGATTTCAGCTTCGCCACCTGGCGATAATCCAGCACCAGGCGCGCCACGTCGAACTGATCGGCGAGCTGCTCGAGCACATCCACGGCGGTGGAAAGCGACTTGCCCTTGCCGCGCCGGGGCGGCTGCGGCAGCCCCATTTTTTCGAAAAGGATCTCGCCCAGCTGCTTCGGCGAGTTGAGGTTGAACTCGACGCCGGCCAGGGCGAAGATGCGGCGTTCGAGCGCGGCGCCGCTCTGGTCGAGTTCACGCGTGAGCTCGGCCAGCGCTTCCGGATCAAGCAGCACGCCGGCATCTTCCATGGCTTCGAGCACGGGCACCAGCGGCAGGTCGAGTTCGTCGTAGCAGCGGCGCAAGCCGGCGGCCTCGAGCTCGGGCGCGAGCCGCCGCGCCAGCGCCTCGATCACCGCCGCCGCCTCGCCGGCGCCGGCGGGCGCGGCGGCGCCGAGCCAGCGCTGCGCCAGCGCCGGCAGGGCATGCGAGCCGGCGGTGGGATCGAGCAGATAGGAATACAGCTCGACGTCCTCGACGCCCGCGGTCGCGAGCGGCGGCAGGGCTTGCGCCGCCAGCGCGCGCCGAACGGCCTTGAGGTCGTGGACGCGCCAGGCGCGGCCCCGGGCTGCGAGCGCCTCGGCCAGCGCCGGCCAAGCCTCGCGCGTGAGGCTCAGGCAGGTGTCATCGGCCGCGAGCCCGATGTTATCCGCGCTGACGGCCAGCGCAACCACGCGATGCCCGCTCAGCAGCGCACCGGCCGCCGCCGCACCGGCGGCTTGCACGGTCGCCGGCGGCAGCGCGGCCGGCGCCGGCGCCGCCGCCGCGGGCGCGGCGGGCGCGCCCAGCGCTTTGAGCAGGGACGTGAATTCCAACTCCTGAAACAGCGCGCGGCAGGCGGCTTCATCGGGCTCGCGCCGCTGGACCTCATCCCAGTCGAGGCGCACCGGCACGTCGGCATGGATCGTGGCCAGATAATGGCTTTGCTCGATCCGCTCGCGATTGGCTTGCAGCGACTCGCGGTAAGTCTTGCGCTCCACTTCGCCGGCGCGCTCAAGCGCCGCCTGCACCGAGCCGAAGCGTTGAATCAGATCGCGCGCGCCCTTCTCGCCGATGCCGGGCGCTCCGGGAATGTTATCCACGGCATCGCCGCGCAAGGCGAGCAGATCGGCAACCTGCTCCGGGCGCACGCCCAAGAGCTCCTGCACCTCCTCCGGTCCCGCCAGCAGGTCGCCACGGGTTGGAATCAGCACGCGGACGCGATCGTTGACGAGTTGCAGCAAATCCTTGTCGCTCGAGACGATCACCACGCGCTTACCGGTTTCCGCGGCCTGCCGCGCCAGGGTTCCGATTACGTCGTCGGCTTCGAAGCCCTCGTATTGCAAGACCGGCACGCGATAGGCTTCGAGCACCCGCCGGATATAGGCCAACTGGGGTCCGAGATCCTCGGGCATCGCTTGCCGCGTCGCCTTGTATTGCGGATAGGCCTCGTCGCGAAAGGTCGGCCCGGCGGAATCGAACACCGCCGCGATCGCCGGCGGCCGCACCTCGTTCAGCAGCTTGCGCAACATATTCGTGAAGCCGAGCACCGCGCCCGTAGGCGTGCCGCGCGAATTGGAAAGCCTGGGCAACGCGTGATAAGCGCGGAAGATGTAGCCCATCGTGTCGATCAAGTACAGATCGGCGGCGCGCTCGCCGGCTGCTGGGGCGGCGGCGGGCGGGGAAGGCGGGGGGGAGGAAGATCCGGAAGAGCGTGCCGGCATGCGCATCTCGATTGTAGTCGGCGCAGGGCGGGAGGCGGCCGGGCGCCGGAAGTCGGACGGTGGGCGGGGCGATCAGCCTCGCAGGGCTTCGTTCTCCCGCCCCAAGGCGCGCCGCTGCGCCTTGGGGACCCCGGGGTTTGGCTGCTCGGGGCGGGTCGGATACATCCGTGTATTCCTCCCGCCCCTCCCAGCCTGCGGCCTCGCCCTGCTGACTTCTCGCCCTGCTGCGGAGTGCTTAGTTAGCAGGGACCCGCCCGGCGGAATCTCGCGGGGCTTCTCTCGGCGCTCCGCTGCGCTGCGCATTCCCCTCGATCTCGGCTAACTGGATCTTCAGTCGTGGACTCGGGGCTGCCGCCAAAGGCCACGGACGCCGGCGGCGAATGACCGCGACGGCAGGCCGAGGCAGCGTGGAATGGATCGCCCCCTGTTCGCCGTCCGGCTCCGGCGCCTGCCTGCATCAACTCTTGTCGCGGGTGCTGTCGCGGAGATCGCGAAGCTCGCGCAGGCGCTCGGCGGCGCGGGCTTCCCAGCCCTCGCGGGTGGGGCGGTAGTAGCGGCGGTCGCGGAGGTTGTCGGGCAGGCATTGCATGGCGGCCACTTTGGCTTCGAGATCGTGGGCGTACTCGTAACCGCTGCCGTAGCCGAGGCCGCGCATCAGCGCGGTCGGGGCGTTGCGCAGATGCAGCGGCACGGGCTGGCCGGTGGTCTCCTGCACATCGCGCTGGACCTCGCCGTAGGCGACGTATAAGGCGTTCGACTTGGGGGCCAGCGCGAGATAGGCGCAGGCTTGCGCCAGCGCGAGCGCGCCCTCGGGCATGCCGATGAAGTGCACGGCCTGCTGCGCGGCCATGGCCTGCTCCAACGCGCGCGGATCGGCCAGCCCGACATCTTCGCTGGCGAAGCGCACCAGCCGGCGGGCGACATAGAGGGGATCCTCGCCGCTTTCGAGCATGCGGCCGAGCCAATAGAGGCCGGCATCGGGGTCGCTGTTGCGCAGCGACTTATGCAGGGCGGAGATCAGGTTGAAGTGCTCTTCGCCGGCCTTGTCGTAGAGGAGCAGCTTCCGTTGCAGCGTCTCTTCCAGGCGCTGGGCGGAGACGCGGATGACCCCGGCTTCGGGCGCGACGCCGGTGGCGACGGCTTCGAGGGCGTTATATGCGACGCGGGCATCGCCGTTGGCGAAGACGGCGATGCGGCGCAGCGCTTCCGGTTCGGCCTCGACCGGCACGCCGCCGGTCGCCGCCGCGACGCCGCGCTCGCGGTCGGCCAGCGCCCGCTCGAGCAGCGCGACGATCTCATCCTCGCCGAGCGCATAGAGCACATAGACGCGGGCGCGCGAGAGCAGGGCCGAGTTCACTTCGAAGCTGGGATTCTCGGTGGTCGCGCCGATGAGCGTGATCGCGCCCTTTTCGACATAGGGCAGGAAGGCGTCTTGCTGCGCTTTGTTGAAACGGTGAATCTCGTCCACGAAGAGGATGGTGCGCGTGCCCGCCTGCCAGGCGCGCTCGGCGTCAGCCATGACCTGGCGAATTTCCCTGATGCCGCTGGTGACGGCGCTGAAGGGGACAAAGAGCCGGCGGGTGACGCCGGCGATGATGCGGGCGAGGGTGGTCTTGCCGACGCCTGGCGGTCCCCAGAGGAGAATCGAGCCTAGCTCGTCGCGCTCGATCTGACGGCGGAGCGGCTTGCCCGGCGCCAGCAGATGGCGCTGGCCGAGGAACTCGTCAAGCGAGCGCGGGCGCATGCGGTCGGCCAGCGGCCGTCCCGGCGCCGGCGCGGCTTGCGCATCGAAAGCGGGAAAGAGTGACACGGACGCTCTAGGCAGCTCAGCTTGCGCCGCGCTGCCGCATCGCCTCATAGAGAATGATGGCCCCGGCGACGCCGGCGTTCAACGACTCAATCTCGCGGCGCATGGGAATGGCCAGCGTCGTCGCGGCTGCGCGCTGCAAGGCACGAGGCACACCGCCGGCTTCCTGGCCGATGACCAGGCACAGCGGGCGGCGCAGGTCGGCGGCGGGCAGCGGCGTTTTGCCGCGCGCGCCGGCGGCGATGATCGCCACGTCCCGGCGGCGGCATGCCTCGATCAGCGCCGCTTCGGCGATCTTCTCCGCTACCGGCAAATGGAAGAGCGACCCGGCGCTGGCGCGAATCGCCTTGGGATGAAACGGGGCGACGCTTTCGGCGAGGCTCAGGACGCCGGTGGCGCCGAAGGCGTCGGCGGCGCGAATCAGCGTCCCGAGATTGCCCGGATCCTGCAGCGCCGCCGCCACCAGCAGCGGCGCCTGCGGGCTGTCGGGCAGCATTTCCGCCAGCGATGCAGCCGGCCAGCGTGCCAGCGCCGCGACGCCTTGCGGCGTCTCGACATCCATGGCGGCGCGGAAGGCGGCGTCGGCGGCGACGGCGACCTCGGCGTGCTTGGAGAGCTGCGGGCGCAGCTTGGCGGCGAAGCGCGCGGCGCCGGTTGCGCTGAAAACGACCGCCTCCAGCCGCGCGCCGCTGCGCAGCGCCTCGCCGATCAGGCGCGGGCCTTCGAGCGGGAGCAGGCGTTCGCGCCCCGCTTCCGCCTCGCCGCGGAAGGCGCGGCGAAAGCGCCTAAGCAGTGCCGCACCGGCTTCCTCCTGGGCTGCCACCAGCGGAGTGTACCAGGTTGGCGGCGGACGAACGGACGCCGGCGGAAGGCAGGCGCCGGAAGCCACGGGACGCCGGGGCGCGAGCGGCAGCCCGACCGGATGGCCGGAAAGCGCGCCGGCGCAGGCCGCCTCCTATACTGGCAAGAGAGGTGCGAAATGGATGAGGCGGTAATTCTCGCGGGCGTGCGCACGCCGGTGGGGAAGTTCCTGGGCGGTTTGGCGCCGCTTTCGGCGCCGCAACTGGGCGCCGTGGTGGTGCGGGAAGCGGTGAAGCGCGCGGGCATCGAGCCGGCGCAGGTGGATGAATGCATCATGGGCAACGTGGTGCAGGCGGGTCTGGGCCAGAATCCGGCGCGGCAAGCGGCGCTCTTCGGCGGGCTCAGCCCGCACGTGGGCGCGGTCACGATCAACAAAGTTTGCGGCTCGGGGCTGAAAGCCGTCGGCCTGGCGGCGCAGGCGGTGATGCTGGGCGATTCGGAGATGGTGGTCGCGGGCGGCATGGAATCCATGTCGAACTGCCCGTATCTGCTGCCGGGCGCGCGCCAGGGCTACAAGATGGGCTCGGTCGAGATGATCGACTCGATGATTCACGACGGGCTGTGGGACGTGTACAACGACTACCACATGGGGCAGACGGCGGAGCTGGTCAGCGAGAAATACCGCGTCTCGCGCGAGGAGCAAGACGCCTACGCCCTGGAGAGCCATCGCCGCGCCATCGCCGCCATCCGCGAATGCCGCTTCAGCGCGCAGATCGTGCCGGTGGAAGTGCCGCAAAAGAAGGGCGAGCCGGTGGTGATCAGCCGCGACGAAGGCCCGCGCGAAGACACGAGCATGGAAGCGCTGCGCAAGCTCAAGCCGGCTTTCAAGAAAGACGGAACGGTCACGGCCGGCAACGCGCCTGGGGTCAATGACGGCGCGGCGGCAGTGGTGGTCACGAGCGCCCGCCGCGCGCGCGAGCTAGGCCGGCCGCCGATGGCGCGCATCGTCGCGCAGGCGACCAGCGGCCTGGAGCCGCAATGGGTGATGATGGCGCCGGTCGAGGCCATCCGCAAGCTGTGGAAGAAGACCGGCTGGAAGCCGGAGGACGTGGATCTGTACGAGATCAACGAAGCCTTCGCGGCGCAGGCGGTGGCGGTGATTCGCGAGCTCGGCCTGGATGCCGCGCGCGTGAACGTCAACGGCGGCGCGGTGGCGCTCGGCCATCCCATCGGCGCCAGCGGCGCGCGCCTGCTGGTGACGCTGCTCTATGAGCTGCAGCGGCGCAACGCGCGGCGCGGCATCGCGGCCTTGTGCCTGGGCGGCGGCAACGCCGTGGGCATGGCCGTCGAGCGCGCCGCCTAGCCCGCCGGACCGGACATGCCCGCACTGAGCAACGTCACGGTCGTAGGGGGCGGCACGATGGGCGGCGGCATCGCCCACGTGCTGGCGCGCCACGGCTACCCCGTCGTGCTGTGCGAAACCAGCGCGGCGCTGGCCGACCGCGCGCGGGCCGGCATCGAGCGCAATCTGGAGCGCGAAGTCAAGAAAGAGAAGCTCACCGCCGAACAGGGGCGGCAGGCGCTCGCCCGCATTCGCACCACGACCGAACTGAGCGAGGCCGCCGCCGCCGATCTGATCATCGAGGCGATTCCCGAGCGGCGCGAGCTGAAGACGGCGCTCTTCGAACGGCTGGACGGCCTGGCGCCGGAACGCTGCCTTTTCGCCAGCAACACGTCCTCGCTCTCGATCACCGAATTGGCCGCGCACACCCGCCGCCCCGAGCGCTTCATCGGCATGCATTTCATGAACCCGGTGCCGGTGATGCCGCTGGTCGAGGTCGTGCGCGGGCTGGCCACGAGCGACGAGACCTTCGCCGCCGTGCGGGATCTGGCGCTGCGGCTGGAGAAGACTCCGGTCGAGGCGCGCGACTTCCCGGGCTTCGTCTCCAACCGCGTGCTGATGCCGATGATCAACGAGGCGATCTTCTGTGTCATGGAGGGAGTCGCGTCGGCGGAGGCCGTGGACCAGGTGATGAAGCTGGGCATGAACCATCCCATGGGCCCGCTCACGCTGGCCGATTTCATCGGGCTCGACGTTTGTCTGGATATCATGGAAGTTCTTTACCGCGGCTTCCGCGACAGCAAGTACCGCCCTTGCCCGCTGCTGCGACAGATGGTCGCGGCGGGATGGCTGGGACGGAAGACGGGCCGCGGCTTTTACCGTTACTCTTAACGGCTGACGACCGGCGGAGGACGGGCCGAAACCTCATGCCGGGAGCGAAGGAGCGGTGCGCATGAACGCGGAAGCGGAGATCGGCCGGCACTATGCCAGCGGGCGGTTGCTGGAGGCGATTCTGGCGGCGCTGGCGGCGAGCGGCAAACAGGGCGCGAAGCTGACGCCGGAGGAATTAGCGCCGCTCGATGAATTTCACCTCGGCGGCCTGGAAGCGACCCAGGCGATCGCGGAGGGGCTCGAGCTGCACCCCGGCTTGCGGCTGCTCGACGTCGGCTGCGGCATCGGCGGGCCGGCGCGGTATTTTGCCGCCGCGCACGGCTGCCAGGTCCACGGCCTCGATCTGACCGAGGAATTCGTCAGCGTGGCGCGGCGCTTGACCGAAATGACCGGGCTGACGGAGCGCGTCGAATTTCATCAGGCCAGCGCCCTGAAGCCCCCGTTTTTCGCCGCCAGTTTCGACCGAGCGGTGATGATCCATGTCGGCATGAACGTCAGCGACAAGGCGGGCGTTTTCCGGGCGGTACGCGCCTTGCTGAAGCCGCAAGGCCGGTTCGCGATCTTCGACTTGGTGCGAACCGGCAACGGCGCGCTGCGCTACCCGGCGCCTTGGGCGGGGGGCGAGGCGACCAGCTTCGTCGCTGCCGCCGACGCCTACCGCGAGGCGCTCGCCGCGGCGGGCTTTCGCCTGGAGCAGGAGACCGACCGCACGGCCAGCGGGGTGGCGTTCCTCCGGCGCGCGATGGCGGCGCGGGCGGCAGCGGCGGCGCCGCCGCCGTTGGGGCTGCATTTGCTGATGGGCAAGCGCACGCCGGCCATGCTGCAGAACGTCTTGACGATGCTGGAAGAGGGGGCGCTTTCCGCGATCGAGTTCGTCGCGCTCGCGGCGTGAACCCCAGCGGCGGTCCGCCCTTGCGCCCCAAAAGCAGGGCGAGCCGGCATCGCGGCCGGGGCGGGGTGAGTGCGGCGCACGGGCACGGGTGAGACAATGGAATCACTGCAGTGCTCTTCGACTCTTCCCACGCCGTGCCCGCCGTCATAGCGCTGGTATGCGCCGGTTTGATCGCGGCCATCTTGATCTCCCCGGTCCTTGCCTTGCCGAGCGCGGCGTTACCTGCCCATCCCTGGCTCGCACCCGCGCGAAACACTTCCCGGAGCCCGTCTTTGGCGGCGAACGCGGCCGAGCGGGCGGCGGGAGCGGCGCGAAGCGCGCGCGGCGCGACGGTCGCGACGCAGACACCGCTGTTGTGCTAGGCCGGGTTCGCCCCGGTTCCTAACCGCCCTTCCACGGCGGATGTCCGTTCCCGCCGAGCCGTCCCGGCGACGGCCCAAGGCCATCGGCTAGAAAGGTTCAGGATGATTGCCACGCGAGATGTTTGGCGTGCCTGGGGGCGCATTCTGCAGGGCCGCAAGCCGGCCCTGGCGATCGAGATCACGAAGGAGTGCCCGCTGCGCTGCCCGGGGTGTTACGCGTATGGCGCGCAACACGTGGAGGGCGAGCGCTCGCTCCGCGACCTCACCGACTTCAACGGCGAGGAGCTGGTAAGCCGGGCGCTCGAGCTGGCGAAACAGTTGCGCCCGTTGCACATTTCGCTGGTCGGCGGCGATCCGCTGGTCCGCTACCGCGAGCTGGAGCGGCTGATCCCGCAACTGCTGGCCCAGGGCATCTTCGTCCAGGTCGTCACCAGCGCCTTTCGTCCACCGCCGGCCGCCTGGGCCGGCTTGGAGCGCTTCGAGCTGGTGGTTTCCATCGACGGCCTTCAGCCCGAGCACGACGCCCGGCGCAAGCCGGCCACCTACGAGCGCGTGCGGACCAATATCCGCGGCCAGCACGTGGTGGTGCACTGCACGATCACGCGGCCCATGCTCGCGCGCCGCACGGATCTCGAGGCGTTCGTGGTGGAATGGTCCCAGAATCCAGACGTCAAGAAGATCTGGTTCAGCATCTTCACGCCCCAGCGCGGCGCCGAGCTGGCCGAGACGCCGACGCCGGACGAGCGGGCTTGGGTCATCGACGAGCTGCTGCGTTTGCGCGCGATCTACCCCAAGCTGGACATGCGGCGGGGATTGATCGAGGCGCTGCGCCATCCGCCGGCTTCGCCCCGCCAATGCGCCTTCGCCCAGCTCACGGAAATTCGCACCGCCGACCTGCGCACCGCCATTACGCCGTGCCAGTTCGGCGGCGATCCGGACTGCTCACGCTGCGGATGCCTGGCCTCGATGGGCCTGGAGGCGATCACGCGCCATCGCCTGCCGATCGGCGTGCGCGTCGGAACGCTGCTCGAAGCGTCGCGCTCGGCAGCGGCTCTCTGGGCCCGGCGCTGAACGGGCCGGCGGCATCGCGCGCCGGCTCAATCGCGCGGCGCGGCCGCGGCCCAGGCGTCTTTTTCGAAGCCGACCGGGCGGTTGCGGCCGGAGGTAAACTGACTTCAGCTTTGGCGGCCGCGGCGGCCTAAGGTCTTCGCCCGGTCGTTCGGCGCGCCGGAGCAGGGTGAAGTAGAGCGATGCGCGCGCGCATTCTCGCCGCCTCGGCATTTTCGGCGCTGCTGCTCGCGGCGGCCCCAGCGCGAGGGCAGCAGCGCGTGTACGCGATCACGCCGCAGATCGTCTTTTTGCCGCAGGACGGCGTGGCGCTCGAGGCCGCCACCGGCCACGTCGCCTGGCGCATGAACCGCTTCGACGGCCGGGTGCTGACCGACGGCCGCGGCCTGCTGATCTACTCCTATCTGGCCGGCATCAACGATCTCTTGCACTTCCACGAATACCGCGTCTGCCGCGTGCACAGCGCCAACGGCAAGCGGATCTGGTGCATGATCGTGGCGCACTTGGACGATCTGGCGCTGTCGTCGTCCGGCGATCTGCTGTTCCTGCGGCAGCAGCATACGCTCGAGATTCGCGCGTCCGCCTCGGGCAGCCGGCTGGCGTCGTTCAACCTCGGCGGCTTTGACGACCCGGAGGTGCTGGCGCTGCCCGGCGACGGCGTGGCGGTTTTCTCCAGCTCGATGCGGCGCAGCCGGCTGCTCACGATCTTCTATCGGGATCAGGCGGCGCAGGCGCGGATGCGCATTTTCGACCACCCGCTGCACGCGTTTCACGGCCCGGGTCCGGGCGTGCTCTGGTACGCGCCGGCGGCGGGCCAGTTCGTTTCCATCGCCGACGGGGGACAGCCGGCGGCCTATGGCGGGGCGGCGACGGCATCGTTTCCGCGGGCGGTGACCGGCGGCGCCGGTTTTCTGATCGAACGCCAGCAGCGCGACGCCTGGGACCTTGCCGGCGGCCTCTATGCCGGCCGAACTTGGAACCGCACGCTGGGCGAGCGGGCGGCGATGTATCTTGCCGGCGGCGCCGCGCTCTTGCTCAGCGCACGAACGGAGAAAGCGGACGGCAAGGGCGGGATGGGTCCGGCCGCGGCCGCGGTGGGGACGCAAGTTCGCAGCATCGCGCTGGCGGACGGCCGGGAACGCTTTCGCGTCAGCCTGCCGGTGCAGCTCGACGTCGCGCTGCTCGACGCCGATCCCGCGCCGTCCCCCAATGCCGCCCTGCTGGGGCCGCAAGCGATCGTGCTGCTCGACGGCCGCACCGGGGCGATCCGCTGGTGGCGCGACTACGCGCGCGATCAACTCGCCGCCCTCACCGCGCCGGCGGTTTTGGTCTGGGACAACGGCGAACTCGTGGCGCTGGCGCGCGCCAACGGCGACGTGCTGTGGCGGGTTCATTTTCGTTTGGTGGGCCACAGCTAACCCGCCCAAGCCCGGATCGCGGCGCCACCCCGCGGGCGGAGGTCACGGCGTGCGAGAATATCGCCTGAGCACTCATGCGTTGGATCATCATCGGGCTTGGCATCATCACGGTGCTGCTGGCAGTCGTGCTCGCGCGCGAGAACCAGTGGTGGTTGGCGATTCCCGACGGCTTGTTCGGGCTGGGCGTGGCGTGGGTGGCGTGGGCGGATTTGCACGCCGAGCATCGTCCCGTGCCAGCCGAGCGGGCGACGGAGCCGCCGGCGGCGATTCCAGCGATGGAGTTGCGCGCTGAGCCCGCGCCTGCACCGGCGCCGCAGCCGGCACCCGCGGCCTCCGTGCCGGCCGCACCCAGCCGTTCATCCCCGCCCCCGGCCCGCCATCGCGGGAAGCATCGCAAGCGCCATCGCCACTAGCGAGATGGCGAATCGCCGTTGACGCGCCGCAGCAAGCCTGACGCCGCGCCGGAAGCGGCGAGCAGCGGCAGCGCGAAGCGTTCAGATTCGTGGGGCGGGGGTCGCCGCTCGCGCGGGCCGCGCCTCACGGCGCGGGCGCGTGACCGGGTATAATCCGCCGCGGAGGAACTTACCTTGCGGATCGCCCTTGTGCTGCGAATCACCCTTGCCTTGTTCGCCTGCGCGCTGCTCTCGGTCTGCGCCGAAGCCCAGCTTGCCACCACCTATCAGCCGCCGAGCGCCGGCTGCTGCCTGCTGTTTCAAGCGCAGCGCCTCACCGGCGCCCTCGAAGACTGGAACCAGCTCGGCCGCTACCACGCCGACGACTTGCGGCTGGAGGCCGCCGGTCCCGCGGCCGGCCGGGTCGTGTTCATGGGCGATTCCATCACTGATTTTTGGAAGCTCGACGTCTCCTTCCCCGGCCAGCCATACGTGAATCGCGGCATCAGCGGGCAGACCACCGAGCAGATGCTGGTGCGCATGTTTCCCGACGTCATCGACCTCAAGCCGGCGGCGATGATCATCCTGGCGGGCACGAACGACATCGCCGGCAACACCGGGCCGGAAACGGCGCGCATGGTGGAGGAAAACCTTCAGGCGATGACGGAACTGGCGGAGGCACACGGCATCAAGGTCATCCTGTGCTCGTTGACGCCGGTCAGCGATTACACCGCGCATCCGCAGACCGCCAACCGTCCGCCGCAAGATATCCTCGCCATCAATCGCTGGCTGCGCTCCTACGCGCAACAAGCGCACGCCGTCTATTGCGATTACTTCGACGCGGTCGCCGACGCCAAGGGCATGTTTCGCGAGGGCTATTCCAACGACGGCCTACACCCGAACGCGAAGGGCTACGCGCTGATGGCGCCGGTGGCGGCGGCCTGCATCGCCCGCGCGCTCAAATAAAGGACACGGCGCACGGCCGGGCGCAAGCCCGGCTCCGCCGTCCTTGCGGGGGCTTGAGATCAGTCCTTGCGGACTACCAGCACGGTGCGGTCGTCGGTGAACGGGCTGTCGCCGCGAAAAGCATCGGCGGCCGACTGCAAGCGCTCGATCACCTCGCCCGGCTCGCGCCCATGCAGCGGGCGCACGACTTCGCGCACGCGCTCGGCGCCGAACTCCTCGCCTTGCTCGTTGAAGACCTCGCTCCAGCCGTCGCTATAGATCACGAGCAGATCGCCGGAGCGCAATTCGGCGATGCCGAAGCGATACTCGCCTTCGGCGTCGAGTCCGAGGAAGCGGCCGCCGACGCTCAGTTCCTCGACCTGGCCCGCGGGCCGCACCCAGAGAGCGGGCGGATGAGCGCAGTTGACGTAAAGCAAGCGCCCGTAGGCATCGGCTTCGGCGAAGAATAGAGATATCAAGTTGCGGAATTCGCCGGGCTGGAGCATGGCGCGATTGACCAGCCCGATCTTGTGCAGCAGTTTCAGCGGCAGCGAATTGGCGACGCGGAGGGCGGCGTGCAGGCCGGTCACTTGCATGGCGGCCTCGAAGCCCTTGCCCTTGGCGTCGCTCAGCGCCAGCGCCACCAGTTCGTGCTCCAGGGGAAAGACCTGGTAGTAATCGCCGCCCACCTCTTCGGCGGGCAGCGAGAGCGCGGCGATCCGGTAGCCGGGAACGGCGGGCAGCGCCGGCGGCAGCAGGCTGAGCTGCTGCTCGCGGGCCAGGGTGAGAATCTCTTGCAGGCGCGCTTGGTGATGATGGCGGTCCACGAAGAGGCGGACGAGCTGGCCCATCACCGCAAATTGGCGCTCGCGCTCGGCGCCTTCCTCGCCCGCCAAGGAATCGGTGAGCAAGCCCAGCACGCGGCTGAGGTCGCGCGCCACGGGAATCAAGATCAGATCGTACCAGCGCGGACCGGCGGCGGTGTCGCGGCGCAGACCGCGCTGGATGAACCAGGTTTGGCCGAGCAATTTGCGCTGCAGGCTGCGCGTGGCCAGCACCGCCTCCGTGCCCGCCCAGGGCGAGGCCGTCTCGGCCGTGGCAGCCGGAGCGGCGCCCGCGCCGTCCGCGGCGCCGGCCGCCGCCAGCGCCGGCACGACGGTGTAAGCGGGCTCGTAGCGCGCCCCTCGCGGCTTGAAGCTGCCGGCGGCGGCGATGCGCAGCACGGCGCCGAATTGCCGGGCGATGCCATCGGCCAGCGCGCGCGAGAACGAGCCTTGCCGCTCTTCCCGCGAGACCGACTCGATGAAGTCGAACAGTTGGCGATCGAAGGCCGGAGGCATGTTCTTACCTCATCGTATCAATCCGGCGGCCGCCGGCCGGACGGCGGGGAGCGGGAAGCGCGGATCGGGAAGTCGGGCGGGCGCATCGGCCGCGGCTTGCGGCCGGCGGCGCGGCGGCCCATGCCTCCGGCGCGCGGGGGCGGCGCGGCTCCGATACTCTATAAGGAGAGCGGTGGCCCTCCAGAACATCACGATTCGCGGCGCCCGCCAGCACAATCTCAAGGACATCGGCGCGGTGATTCCGCGCAACGCGCTGACCGTGATCACGGGATTGAGCGGCTCGGGCAAGAGCAGCCTCGCCTTCGACACGCTCTATGCCGAGGGGCAGCGCCGCTACTGCGAAACGCTTTCGGCCTACGCCCGGCAGTTCCTCGATCAGATGGAGCGCCCGGACGTGGACGCAATCGAGGGGCTCAGTCCGGCGATCGCCATCGAGCAAAAGACCACCAGCCGCTCGCCGCGTTCGACGGTGGGCACGATCACCGAGATCTACGATTATTTGCGCCTGCTCTGGGCCTCGGTCGGCCAGCCGCGCTGCCCGCGCTGCGGCCGCGCCATCAGCCGGCAAACGGCCGAACAGATCGTGCAGGCGCTGATGGCCTTGCCGGCGCCGGCGGGCGAGCCGGCGCGGGCGACGATCCTGGCGCCGATCGCCCGCGGGCGCAAGGGGGAGTACCGCAAGGAGCTCGAGGCGGCGCGCAAGCAAGGCTTTCCGCGCGCGCGCATCGACGGCGAGATGCGGCGCCTGGATGAGGAAGAGATCCGCCTCGACAAGCGCAAGAATCACACCATCGAGATCGTGATCGACCGCGTGGTGCTGCGGCCCGGCGTGGAAAACCGGCTCGCGGCTTCGGTGGCGACGGCGATGAAGCTGGCCGACGGGCTGGTCTTGGCGGCGCCGGCGCAAGGGCCCGAGCAGTTGTACTCGGCGCGCCTGGCCTGCCCGGAATGCGGCATCAGCGTGCCGGCGCTGGAGCCGCGCTCGTTCTCGTTCAACAGCGCCTATGGCGCCTGCTCCGCCTGCCACGGACTGGGCAGCCGCTACGAGTTCGATCCCGCGAAGGTGATCGTGGATTGGAACAAGCCGCTGCTGGCCGGCGGGCTGGGACCGGGCTCGGGGTCGGCGTACTTGCGCCGCCTGGTCACCGCGTTCGCGCGCGAGCGCGGCATCGCGGTGGAGACACCGCTGAGCGAGCTCTCCCGCGCCCAGCAGAAGCTGCTGCTGGAAGGCAACGGCCGCAACGGCTTCGGCGGAGTGCTCGGCTACTTGCGCGAATTGCTGGAGGAAGCCGAGAGCGAGAATGCGCGCGATTACCTGCTCGGGTTCACCTCGCCGGTGACCTGTCCGGCATGTCTGGGGAGGCGCTTGCGGCCGGAGAGCCTGGCCGTGACGGTGCAGGGGCTCTCGATCGCCGACTTCGCGGCGCTGCCGGTGGCGGCCGCGGCCGAGCGGGCGGACGCCTGGCGCTTCAGCGGGCGCGAGGCGCAGATCGCCGAGCGGCTGGTGCACGAGATCCGGCAACGGCTGCGGTTTCTGCTGAACGTCGGCCTCGGCTATCTCAGCCTGGATCGCTCCGCCGGCACGCTCTCGGGCGGCGAGGCGCAGCGCATCCGGCTGGCGGGGCAGATCGGCTCGCAATTGCGCGGCGTGCTTTACGTCTTGGACGAGCCCTCGATCGGGCTGCACCCGCGCGACAACGGGCGGCTGCTGGCGACGCTGGCGCGCTTGCGCGACATGGGCAACACGGTGGTGGTGGTCGAGCACGACCAAGAGACCATCGAACGCGCCGATCACGTGCTGGATCTCGGCCCCGGCGCCGGCCGCCACGGCGGCGAGCTGGTGGCGGCGGGAACGCCGGCGGAGGTGGCCGCCAACCCGCGATCGCTGACCGGCCGCTACCTGGCCGGGACGCTGGAGATCCCGCTCCCCGCGCGCCGCCGCCCGCCGCGGCCGGGGCTGTCGCTGACCGTGACCGGGGCGCGCGCGCACAACCTGAAAAATATCTCGGTTTCCATTCCCGCCGGGCTGTTCACGGTGCTCACCGGCGTTTCCGGCGCGGGCAAGAGCACGCTGGTCAACGGCATTCTGTATCCGGCGCTGATGCGCAAGCTGCACGGCTCCGCCGCGCCGGCGGGCGAGCATCAGGGGCTGCGCGGCGCCGAACTGTTCGACAAGGCGATTCGCATCGATCAGGCGCCGATCGGGCGCACGCCGCGGTCCAATCCCGCCACCTATGCCGGGGTCTTCGCGCCGATTCGCGACCTGTTCGCGCGGCTGCCGGAGGCGCGCGAGCGCGGCTACAAGCCGGGCCGCTTCAGCTTCAACGTGCGCGGCGGCCGCTGCGAGGCGTGCCAAGGCGAAGGGCAGCGGCGCATCGAGATGAACTTCTTGCCCGACGTCTTCGTGACCTGCGAAGTTTGCCGCGGCCGGCGCTACAACCAAGAGACGCTGGCGGTGCGCTATCGCGGCCGCTCCATCGCGGACGTGCTGGAGCAGCCGATCCAAGACGCGCTCGAGCTCTTCGCCGCCGTGCCGCAAATCGAGCAGAAGCTGCGCACGCTGACCGAGGTCGGCCTGGGCTACCTGCACCTCGGCCAGAGCTCGACCACGCTCTCGGGCGGCGAGGCGCAGCGGGTGAAGCTGGCCAAGGAACTGAGCCGCAAGCAAACCGGGCGCACGATCTATTTCTTGGAAGAGCCCACGACCGGCCTGCACTTCGCCGACATTCGCCAGTTGCTGGAGGTGCTGAACCGGCTGGTCGAGCTGGGCAACACCGTGCTGGTGATCGAGCACAATCTGGACGTGATCAAGTCGGCGGACTGGATTATTGATCTGGGGCCGGAGGGCGGCGACGCGGGCGGCGAGATCGTCGCCGAGGGCACGCCGGAGCAGGTGGCGGCGCATCCGCGCAGCCATACCGGCGCCGCCCTGCGTCCCCTGCTGGCCATGCAGGCGCGGGCAGCGGCGGCGCGGCCGGAGCGTGACCCATGCGGGTGCTGATCGTCGAGGATGAGCAGCGGCTGGCGGAAAACCTGGCGCGCGGCTTGCGCGAGAACGCCGGCTATGCCGTGGATATCGCCCTGGACGGCGGCCAGGGTCTGTTTCTCGCCGAAACCAGCGATTACGATCTGATCATTCTCGACCTCATGCTGCCGAAGCTGGACGGCGCCGACGTGCTGCGGCGGCTGCGCGCCGCCGGGCGCACGGTGCCGGTGCTGATCCTCACCGCGCGCGATGAAACGGAATCGGTGATCGCGCTGCTGAACGCCGGCGCCGACGATTACGTGGCCAAGCCGTTCGACTTGGGCGAATTCCTGGCGCGCGCCAAGGCGCTGATTCGCCGCGGCAAGGGCCGCCCGGCGCCGGTGCTGCGCCTGGGCGGGCTGGAGATCAACACCGCGCAGCGCTCGGTGCGCCGCCACGGCGCGGCGGTGGCGCTCACGCCGATGGAGTACCGCGTGCTGGAGTATCTGGCGCATCGCGCCAGCGAGGTGGTTTCCAAGGAGGAGCTGCTCGAGCATCTCTACGACTACAACTGGGAAAAGTTCAGCAACGTCATCGAGGTCTATATCTCCGGCTTGCGGCGCAAGCTCGACGGCGGCCCCGGGCCGAAGCTGATTCAGACGCTGCGCGGCCACGGCTACATGCTGCGCGGGGAGGAGAGCTGAGCATGCGCCGGGCATCGCTGACCCGCCGTCTGGTGACGGTGGTGGTGCTGGCGCAACTGCTGCTGGCGGGCGGGCTGCTGGTGGTCGGAATCGGCTACGCGCGCCGGCAGTTGTTCGCCGCCTTCGACACCGCCTTGCGCGGGCGGGCCATCAGCGTCGCCGCGCTGGTGCGATATCGCGAGAACGGACACGGCCTGGCGTTCGATCCCGCGCTCTTGCCGCCGCCCGCCGATCCGCGCCATCCCGACGTGTTTCAAATCGTCGGCCTCTCGCGCGAGGGGCGCGCGCCGATCGCGGTGTCGGCGCAGGCGCCGCCGGCGCTGCTGGCGAGCGCGGCGCGCGGCTACGTCAACGTAACCCTCGCCGGCGTGCCCTACCGCGCGCTGGTGCTGCGCGGCATGCCGGTGCTCGACACCGAAGAGGGCGTCGAGGGTCCGCCCTCGCGGCTGGACGTCGTGTACGCCTCGCCTACGCTCGACCTGCACCGCCGCATCGCCGACGTCGCCGGAACCGTGGCCGCCGCCAGTTTGCTGCTGCTGCTGATCGCCGTGGCCTTCGCCGTCTGGGCGATCCGCCGCGGGCTGGCGCCACTGCGGGCGCTGGCGGCGGAAGCCGAGTGCATCACGCCCCGGAACTGGGACTTTCACGCGCCGCCGGCGGCGCGCCAAACCGCGGAGCTGGCGCCGTTGGCCTCGGCGCTGGAACGCATGCTGGCGGGCCTGCGCGACGCCTTCCGGCGGCAGCGCAATTTTCTCGCCGATGCCGCCCACGAATTGAAGACGCCGGTGGCGATTCTCAAATCGAGCCTGCAAACGCTCTTGCAGCGCGACCGCGACGCGGCGGAGTATCGCGCCTCGGCGCAGCGGTCGCTCGAGGACGTCGAGCGGCTGGAGTCGCTGCTGGGGCGCATGCTGCGGCTGGCCCGCGCCGAGCAGTATCTGGCCGAGCCGGGCTCGCGGCGCGCGCTGCAGCCGGTGGCGCTGGCGCTGACCTGCGAAGCCGCGCTCGACCGGCTGCGGCCGCTGGCCGAGAGCCGCGGCATCCGCATGGAGTTTCGCGCCGCCGCGCCGCTCTTCGCGCTGGGCGACGCCGAGGACCTCGAGCTGGTGTGGGTCAACTTGATCGAGAACGCGCTGCGACACAGCCCGGCGGCCAGCACCGTCGTCGTGACCGCCGCGCCGCTCGCCGGAGCGCCGGACAAGCTGGCGGTGACCGTGTCCGATCAAGGCGCGGGCATTCCCGCGAGCGAGTTACCGCATCTGTTCGAGCGGTTTCATCGTGCCGATCCCTCGCGCGCGCGGCAGACCGGCGGCTTCGGCCTTGGCTTGCCGATCTGCCAGGCGCTGGTCGAGGCTTCCGGCGGCACGATCGCCATCGCCAGCGAAGTCGGACGCGGCACGACAGTCACAGTCACGCTGCCGCTGGCGGCGCCCGCCGCGGCGGCCGCGCCGGCGCCGGCGCCGGTCTCGGCTTCGTGAGCCGGCCCGGCGGCCGGGCGCCCGCGCTTGCTAGAATCAAAGCAGCCGGCCATGAAAGCCTTCGTGCACGTCGCCTTGAAGAAAAGCGTGTTGGATCCGCAGGGCAAGGCCATCCAAGCGGCTCTGGCCAAGCGCGGCCATCGCGGCATCGGCGACGTGCGCCAGGGAAAATGCTTCGAACTGCAGCTCGACCCGAGTCTCTCGCGCGAGGCGGCGGCGCAAGAGGTGGAGCGCGTCGCGCGTGAAGTGCTGACGAACCCGGTGATCGAGGAATATTCCGTTCGCTGGGAGGGCTAGCATGTGCGGCATCGTCGGCTACGTGGGCGCCAAACGCGTGGTGCCCGTAGTGCTCGACGGCTTGAAGCGGCTCGAGTACCGGGGCTACGACTCGGCCGGCATCGCCGTCATCGATTCCAGCACGAACGGTGCCGGTCCACGCTTGGACATCCGCCGCACCAGCGGCAAGCTGCGCAATTTGGAAGAGGCCGTCCGGCTGCAGCCGCTGGCGGGAACCTACGGCATCGGCCACACGCGCTGGGCGACGCACGGCCGCCCCACCGAGGAAAACGCCCATCCCCACCGCGACTGCCGGGGCGAGGTCGTCGTCGTCCATAACGGCATCATCGAGAACTATCTGGCGCTGAAGCGCCAGCTGGCGGCGGCAGGCCACGAATTCCGCACCGAGACCGACACCGAAGTGATCGCGCACCTGATCGAGGAGCAGGCCCAGGCGGCGCCGGGCGCGCCGCTGGAACAGGCGGTGCGGGCGGCGGTGAAGCAGTTGAGCGGCGTTTATGCGCTGGCGATCATCTCGACGCGGGATCCCGACAAGATCGTCGCCGTGCGCAACGGCCCGCCGGCGGTGATCGGGCTGGGGCAGAACGAATACTTCGTCGCCAGCGACATTCCCGCCATCCTGCACCACACGCGCGAAGTCTTCTTTCTTGCCGACGGCGACATCGCCGTGATCACGCCCAGCGGCGTGCGGCTGATGGACTTCAACGGCAAGGCCATCAGCCGGGCGCTGACCCACGTCACCTGGGATCCGATCATGGCCGAGAAGGGCGGCTTCAAGCATTTCATGCTGAAGGAGATTTACGAGCAGCCGCGGGCGGTGCGCGACACCTTGCTCGGCCGCCTGTCGCTCGAGCAAGGCAATGTCTATCTGGACGAGATGGAGATCGGCGAGGAAGAGTTCCGCCGCTTCGCTTCGCTGCGCATCGTCGCTTGCGGCACCTCCTGGCACGCGGCCTTGGCGGGCAAGTTCATGATCGAGCAACTGGCGCGGGTGCCGGTGGAAGTGGACTACGGCAGCGAGTTCCGCTACCGCGATCCGCTGGTCTCGGCCAACCAGCTGACGGTGCTGATCTCGCAGTCGGGCGAGACTGCCGACACCTTGGCCGCCCAGCGGCAAGCACGCGAGCAAGGCTCGCGCACGCTGGCCATCTGCAACGTCGTCGGCAGCATGCTGACGCGGGAGGCGAACGGCACGCTCTATACCCATGCCGGGCCCGAGATCGGCGTGGCCTCGACGAAGGCCTTCACCGCGCAACTGACGGCGCTCCTGGTGCTGGCGCTCTATCTGGGGCGCGCACGCGGCGTGCTGTCTCCCGCGCAAGCGACGGCGCTCATGGAGGAGTGCGACCGGCTGCCCGGCAAGCTCGAAGCGCTGCTCAATCGAGATGACGACTACGAAGGGCTGGCGCGCCGCTTCCACCGCAGCCGCGACTTTCTCTATCTGGGCCGCGGCATCCACTATCCCATCGCGCTCGAAGGCGCGCTCAAGCTCAAGGAAATTTCCTACATTCATGCCGAGGGCTATCCCGCCGGCGAGATGAAGCACGGGCCCAACGCGCTGATCGACGAGAACCTGCCGGTCGTGGTCATCGCCACCCGCGAACCGGGCAGTTCCGCCTCCGAAGTGCGCTACGAAAAGACCCTCAGCAACATGCGCGAGGTGCAAGCGCGCGAGGGCCAGGTCATCGCCATCGTCAACGACGGCGACCGCGAGGCGCGCGATGCCGCCGATTACGCCATCGCCGTGCCGGGCGCGCCGGAGTTGCTGCTGCCCATTCTGGAAGTGGTGCCGCTGCAACTGCTTGCCTATCACATCGCCATCCGGCGCGGCTGCGACGTGGACCAGCCGCGCAATCTCGCGAAGTCAGTCACGGTCGAGTAGGGTTCGGCGTTGGGCGGAGGGCGTTCGGCGCGCGCAACGCCGCGCCGGAACCGGGGTCTAGCCGCCGCCGGAGCCGGCGCCGGCGGGCGGTTGGGGTTCGCGCGCCGCCCACAGCGGATAGTCGAGCCCGGCGAGGCGGTTCATCGCGATCGCTTGCAGCGTCAGCGCCACCACCGCGACTTCGATCACCACCAGCGAGAGCGGCCGGACAACGATGCCCAGGGAAATGATCAGGGTCGTGGCGCCGGCGGGGGGATGCGCCGCCTTGAATAAGATCATCAGCGCGCCGGTGAGGCCCAACGAGAGGCCGGCCGCGACAATGCGCTCGTCGTTGATGCCGACGGCGGTGATCGAGGGCGCGTGGCTCAAACCCATGATGCGCAGCGCGAAATAGCCGCACAAGATGCCGATGGCGTGGCCATAGATCGTGTGCCGCGGGGAAGCGGTGGGCGACTGGGGCGTGAAGAAGAACAGGAAGGCGGTCGGGCCGAGCGAGGGAAAGACGAAAGGCGTGTGCGAGAGCATGCCCACCGCCGCCATGATGCAAATACTGACGAAGCCGTTGACGAAAACGAAGAGCGCCCATAACGGCCGCTCGGGAAAGCGCTCCAACAAATTGGCGAAGCGCAGCCGCCGCAAGAGGCCGCGAACGACGAGCGGATCGAGCAGGCGCAGGCGCTCCGGAGAGGAACGCGGCGGCTCCGGCTTGGTCATGACATTCCCGCCGGCACGGTCGGCGCCGCCTGCTCAGGCGGCGTTGAGTTGCGCCTCCAGCGCCACGGCGCGCGGGAACACGATGCCGTCTTCCAAGCCGGTGTGAACGGCGAGATCGCGATCGAAGGCGGCCAGGGCGGCGTAAAGCTCGCGCGCGCGCGCGCCGTCGGCGGCGGCCGGGGTGAAGCCGTTCGAGAGCTCCTTGAGGCGCGCGAGAAAGCGCTCGGCCTCGCGATGCTCCATGTCCATCATGCGGATCGGAGCGGCGATGCTGCCGAAGCTGAAGCGCGGCGCGGCGGCCTGGCCCGCCGCGGCCTGCTCCAATTGCCCGATCATCGGGAACAGCACCTGCTCCTCCTTGGCCATGTGCACGGTCAGGGCTTGCTGCACCTGCGTGAACAAGCCCTGCAATCGCAGGAGGGCGGCATCCTGGCCGCGGGCCGCCAGCTCGTCGGCGAAGAGGCCGGCCACCCGCGCCCCCTGCTCGCGGCAGAAGCGATGGTGGGTGTCGAGGATGTGGCGCATCAGCGCCGCCAGCGGCTGCTGCCGCCAATCGGTGACCGCTTCGGTCATGGATGGTTTCCTCCCGGAGCCGCGCCGGCGGGCGCGGCGGTGGCCGGCGGCACGATGTGCCGCGATTCCAAGAACGCCAACAGCAGCGAGAGCTCATCCGGGGTCATGTTGCCGGTGTAGGAGGGCATGTTGGCGGCGCCGCTGAAGATGCGGGTCGTGATCTGATCGGCGGTGAGCCGGTCGCCCACGTCGCTCAGGTCGGGGCCGCGAATGCCGCCATAGCCGGAGATGCGGTGGCAATATTCGCAGCCTTTCTCGTAGTAAACACCCGCGCCGAGCGCCACCGGCCCATATTTCACGCCGACCACCGAAGCCGGCAGCGGGGCGGCGTCGAAGCGGGGCGACCACGGCGCCAGCGAGCCGAGGTGGGTGTAGAAGGCGATGGTCACGACGATGCCGGCGACGATGAACAGCGACCAGGGCCGGCGCAGCGGGCTGCGCTCGCCGCCGGGCGCCGCGAAGGGCAGCGCGACCAGCAAGACGATGAAGATGAGCGGCGCGAGGATGATGACGTAGTTCTCGATCCAGCGCGGCAAGACCGAGAGCAAGGCATAGTACCAAAGCAAATACCAATCCGGCCGCGGCGACGCCCCGATGATGGTCGGATCGGGCGGGGCATTGACCGCGGGCGCGCCGATCATCACCGCCAGCGCGAAAACGATCGCGATCACGATCACCCCGAAGACCGCGTCGCGCCAGGCGGCGTTGGGCCAAAACGGCTCGCCCTCGCGCGCCAGCAGCGCGTGATACCACTGGCGGTAGGTGCGGCGGTCCACCTTGCGTCCGGCTTGCGGCGGCTCGGAAATGCCGTGGTGCAGCACCAGATAGAGGTGGATGGCCAGGAACAAGAAGATCAGCGCCGGGATGAAGAAAACGTGCGCGGCGAAGAAGCGGCTGAGGGTCGCGCCGCCCGCGGTATCGCCGGCCAAGACGAAATGCCCGAACCAGTTGCCGATGAAGGGGGTGCGCCCGGCCTGCTCGGCGCCTACCACCGCCGACCAGAAGCCGTTCTGATCCCAGCGCAGCAATTGGCCGGTGAAGGCCATGCCCAGCGTCAGAAAGAGCAGCACGACGCCGGTCAGCCAGTTCAATTGCCGTGGGTATTTGTAGGACGCCATCAAGTAAACGCGAATGGCGTGAACGCCGACCAAGATCACCATCGCCGAGGCGCCGAAATAGTGCAGCCCGCGCACGATCGCCCCCAGTTTGGTGCTGTCGATGAACTGGAGGGTCAAGTACGCCTGCCCGGAGGAGGGCACATAGGCGCTGGCCAAGGCGATGCCGGTGACGATCTGGAGGAGAAAGACGAAGAGCGTGGCGCTGCCGAGCACGAAGAGCCACGCGGATTTGCGCGCCCGCGGCACGGGGTGGCGCAGGATCGGCCCGATCAAGCTGGAAAAGCCGGTGAGATCGTCCACCCAGTCGCGGCTGCGGCGCCAGATACGCGCGCCGAGGCCGGCGCGCGACGTCCGCGCGCGCCCTGCCGCGGCAGGGGCGGCCGGTTCCTCGGGAGCTACGTCGGCGCCGGGGGGAGGAGAGGCTGGTTGCGGTTCGTCCATGGCTTAGGTGATCGGCAGCGGCGAAGTAAAGATCTCCACCTGCCCGTTCATCACGCGCACCGGATAGCGGGTGAGTGGCCGCGGCGGCGGACCGGAAGCCACGGTGCCGTCGGCGTAGAACACGCCGCCATGGCAGGGGCACATGAACAGATTGGCGCCGGGCAGCCAGCGCACCGGGCAGCCCAGGTGCGTGCAATCGACCGAGAAGGCGATGAACTCGGTTTCGCTGGAGCGGCGCAGCCAGGCCGCGGTGTTCGCGGTCACGCCCGCCCAGGGCAGCGGCGAGGGATCTTGAAAGGCGACCTTGGTGGTGCTGCCGACGCGAAAGTCGCCGACATTGCCCACGGCGCGCCAGACCTTGGTCGGGCGGCGCAGGCCCAGCAAGAAGCCGATGCTCGGCACCGCGACCAGCAGCGCGCCGATGGCCCCGGCGGCGATGCTGAGGCGCTCGAGGAACCGCCGCCGCGGCAAATCTTCCGCGGCGGCGCAGTCAGGGCAAGGTTCGTCAGGATTCATGCTCGACTCCGATTCGTTCCCGCCGCGGGCCGCGGCCGGTGCCACATCACGACTTGATACGGCCGCCAGAGATAGGGCAACGGGAATTTCACCAAATGCACCAAGCGGCTGAAGGGGAACAGCAAGATCACGATGAAGCCCACGACGAAATGCACTTGCACGAAGCCGGGCAGGAAGGCCACCGTGCTGGCATCCGGGTGCAGGCGCGCCAGCGACCAGAACCAGGGCACCGCCGTCTTCAGGTACCACAGGCTGCCCCAGCGATTGAACAGGGAAAGGCCGAGGCCGGTGACCACCTGCAGCAGCAGGAAGAACAGCAAGAAGCCGTCCATGTAGGAGGTGGTCGCGCGGGGCAGCGAAAACGTCCGCCAGCGGCGGCCGATCAGGATCAGCAAGCCGACCAACGCATACAGGGCCAGCGCCATGCCGGTGAACTCGAGCACCATCAGCCGGATGGGCCCGCCCAAGGCCCAGGCCGCCGCGCCCGGAAACAGGGCGGCCAGCAGGTGCGCCAGCAGGATCAACGTGATCCCGTAATGCCAGGACACGGAGCCCCAAAACAGCTTGCGGTTCTCCAGCAGCTGCGAGGACAGACTCGAATAGGTGAAGCGATGGCGGTAATAGCGGTAGATGCCGCCGCCGATCGCCAGCGCCAGATCGAGATAGGGCAGGGCCACGAACCAGAAGATGTCGATGTTCGGGATCAGCATCGTGCTTAGGTCCTCATCCCAGCACCGGCAAGAGATTCTCCGCCGGGCGCGGGACGGGCGCGCCCGGGGGCGGCAGCGCGGCGGCAATGGCGCGCGCCAGATGACGATAGGGATGATGCGCCGCTTCCAGCCGCTCGCCGAGCCGGGCTACGGCGGGCGCCAGGCAATCCTCGGCCAACTCCCGCATTTCCGGCGTGTCTTCGCCCCGCGCGAGAAAGCGCAGCAGCAGGCAAGCGTGGTCGGGCAGTTCGCGGTTCTCGGGCTCGAAAGCGCGGGCCGCGAACATCTCTTTCAACCGCACCAGCAACAGGCTGCGCGCGTAGTCTTCGCCGAAGACGTGGTGGCCGGCGTTCAGGCTCAGATCCGGCTGCAGATCGAAGGCCGCCGTGTAGAGCTCCTGCAGGCGGCCCAGCGGCAGGTCCGCGACGGCGGCAACGAAGGCGGCGAGCTCGCTGCCTGGGGCGGCCGCCGCGCGGCAGGCGGCCAGGACCGCCGGCCAGTTCGCGCCCGGGTAGTCGAGCGCATCGGCCATGAGCGAGAGCTGCGCTGCCGGCATCGCGAACGCCACGCTAGAGTCCTCGCTCCGGCCAGCGCAAGAAGCCGGCGCCGGCCGCCTCTTGGAATAACTGCGGATCGCCGGTGGCCTCGATCGCTTCCTCGCGCAGGAAGGTGGGAATGACGTAGCGCTCTTCGGCGGTCGCCAGCGCGGTGAGCCGGTAGATCGCCTGCAATTCCTCATGGGTCGTCTCCGCGTCCGCCAGCGCCCGCGCCACTTGCTCGGGCGGCACATCGCCGACGGTCTCCGCGCGCAGGCAGAGGCGCCCGGCCATCAGCTTGCGGTAAACCTTCACGATCGTCTCTTCGTCGCCGGCGGTGAACATGCTGGCGAGAAAGCTCATCGGAATGCGGATGCTCTCCAGGCTGGGGAAGAAATCGCTCGACAGCTCGTAGCTGTTGTTGGACATCGTCGCCAGCACCGGCAGCAGCGGCGGCACGTAGAACAGCATCGGCAAGGTGCGCCACTCGGGATGCAGCGGCAGCGCCAGCTTCCAGACTTTGACGTATTGATAGACGGGCGAGTGCTGGCAGGCCTCCAGCACCTTGTCGTCGATGCCGGCCGCGCGCGCCTCGCGCAAGACCTCCGGGTCGTGCGGATCGAGCAGCAGCTCGCGCTGCGCCTCGACCAGCTCGGCATCGGGACGGCTGGCGGCGGCGTGAATGCGATCGGCGTCGTACAGCACCATGCCGAGATAGCGGATGCGGCCGGGGCACGTGTGAAAGCACGCCGGCGCCTGCCCGCTCTCCAGGCGCGGGTAACAGAGAATGCACTTCTCGGCCTTGCCGGTGGACCAATTGAAATAGACCTTCTTGTACGGACAGCCGGAGACGCACATGCGCCAGCCCTGGCATTTTTCCTGGCTGACGAGCACGATGCCGTCTTCGCCGCGCTTGTAGATCGCGCCGCTGGGGCAGGCGGCCACGCAGCTCGGGTTGAGGCAGTGGTTGCAGATCCGCGGCAGATAGAAGAACACCAACTGCTGCAGGCCGAAGAAGTCGCGGCGCTCCTCCTCGCTCAGCTTCTGCAGGTTGGGATCGTTGGCGGCGTAGATCTCCGAGCCGCTCAGGTCGTCATCCCAATTCGGACCGGCCTCGATCTCCATGTCGCGGCCGGTGATCATCGAGACCGGCCGCGCCACCGGCTGGTCGTCGCCTTGGGGGGCGTTGATCAGGTCGCCGTACCGGTAAGTCCAGGGCTCGTAATAGTCGTCGAGGGTGGGCAGGCGCGGATTGAAGCTGATGTTCACCAACTCGCTGGGGCGGCTGCCCAGGCGCAGCTTCAGCGTGCCCTGCTTCAGCTCCCAACCGCCGCGATATTGCTCCTGATCTTCGTAGCGCGTGGGGTAGCCGGTGCCGGGCTTGGTCTCGACGTTGTTCCACCACATGTATTCGGTGCCCGGCCGGTCGGTCCAGATGTTCTTGCAGGCCAGACTGCAGGTGTGGCAGCCGATGCACTTATCCAGGTGAAACACCATCGACATTTGCGCGCGGACGTTCATCGCATGCCTTCCTCTGCCGTCCTGTTCATTCCCATTGCGGCGCCCCGGGCAATTTGCGCACCACCACGTAGGTGTCGCGATCGGTGGCCGGCGGGCCGTAGTCGTTGAAGCGATAAGTGAATTGCGCGTAGCCGCCGGCCATCAGCACCGGCTTGAGGCGCAGACGCGTCAGGCTGTTGGTCCCGCCCGGGCGGCGGTTGCCGCGCCGCGGGGACTTGGGGAAGGAGATCGTGCGTTCCGGGGCGTGATAGAAGATGCACAAGCCGCGCGGAACGCGGGCGCTGACCACCGCGCGCGTCACCACGACGCCGTTGTCGTTGTAGGCCTCGACCCATTCGTTATCCAAGACGCCGATCGCGGCGGCGTCCTGATCGTTGAGCCAGAAGGGCTCGACGCCGCGGGAAAGCGTGAGCATGCGCAGGTCGTCGTAATAGGTGCTGTGGATGTGCCACTTGCCGTGCGGTGTGAGGTAGGCGAGGGTGATGCCTTCGCTGGCGTCGGTGACCTCCAGGTTGCGGCTGTCGGCGAGGCTGATGGGCGGCTTGAAGGTGGGCAGCGATTCGCCGAAGGCGCGGTAGGCTTCGTGATCGAGATAGAGGTGCTGGCGGCCGCTGAGCGTGCGCCAGGGCACGAGCCGTTCGATGTTTTGCGCGTACGCGGTGTAAGCGCGGCCGTTATTCAAGATGCCCGACCAGCAGGGGCTGGTGAGGATACGGCGCGGCTGCTGCACCAGCGCCTCAAAGTCGTAGCACACGCCGCGGTAGGGCTCGGCCAAGTCCGCGAGTTTCTGGCCGGTCTGCCGCTCCCGCTGCAGGAACCCGCGATAGGCGAGTTCGCCATTCGACTCGGGGGCGAAGTGCAGGATCACGTTGGCGGCCATGACCGGATCCACCAAGGAGGGGTATAGCCGGCCATTCCATTCATAGGTCGGGGCCGAGCGGGTGTAAGCGTCGTAGAGGTCGGCCACTTCCATCAGCACGTCGCGGTCTTCCACGCCGTGGTCGCGCATGCCGCGGCCGAGAGCGGAGAACTGATGGTGGATGTTGGCGTAGTCGCGCGTAACCACGGCCAGGTGCGGCATGGTGAGGCCGGGGACCGGCTCGCACTCGCCGCGCGCCCAGTCCCGCACCTGCGGCTGCGCCACTTCGTCGCGGGTGTCGTGCTGGAGCGGGGTTGCGACGAGGTCGCGGAAGGGAGCGGGGAAGTGCGCCGGCGCCAGCGCCGCGATCTTCTCCGCCAGCAGGCGGAAGATTTCCCAGTCGGTCTTCGACTCCCAGCAGGGCGGCACCGCCTGGCCGAGGGGATGCAGGTAGGAGTGGAGATCGGTGGTGTTGAGATCGTTCTTCTCGTACCAGCTTGCCGACGGCAAGATCACGTCCGAGTACAAGGCCGACGTGTCCATCCGGAAGTTGAGGTCCACGACCAGGTCCATCTTGCCGGTCGGGGCCGGCTCCCGCCAGACCACGTCGTCCACCGCGCCGGCCCCGGCCTCCCGGCCGATGGCGTTGTCATGCGTGCCCAGATAGTGGCGCAGAAAGTACTCGTGACCTTTGGCGCTGGTGTGCAGCGCGTTGGCGCGCCAAATGAACCAGAGCCGCGGCCAGTTCTCCGGTGCGTCGGGGTCCTCGACGGCAAAACGCAGCTTGCCGTGGCGCAACTGGTCCACGGTCCATTGGACGACTTCGGCGTCGCTGCGCGCGCCCTCGCGCTCGGCCTCGGCCACAACCTCCGCCGGATTGCGGTTGAACTGGGGATAGAAGGGCAGCCACCCCATACGCACCGCCGCCGCTTGCAGATCGGCGATGTGGCGCTTGGCGAAACGGCCCGGGGCCGGCGCGCCGCCGGGAAAGCCGCTCTCGTAGCGCCACTGGTCGCTGTGCATGTAGTGGAACGAAGGGCTGTTTTGCAGCCGCGGGGGGCGCGTCCAATCGAGCGCCATCGCCAGCGTCACCCAGGAGGCGGTCGGCACCAGCTTTTCTTGCCCGGTGTAATGGTTGAGCCCGCCGCCGTTGACGCCGATGCAGCCGCACAGCATCAGCGCCGTGATTCCGGTGCGGTAGTGCAAGTTGGCGTGATACCAGTGATTGGTGCCGGAGCCGACGATGATGGTGCACTTGCCATGGGTGCGCTCCGCCGTGGTGGCGAACTCGCGCGCCAGTTGCACGACGGTGTTGCGGCCGACCCCGGTGAAGCGCTCTTGCCAGGCGGGGGTATTGGGCGTGTCCGCGTCGTCATAGGCGACGGGCGTGTCGCCCGCCAAACCGCGATGGACGGCGTACTGCGCCATCAGCAGATCGAAGACGGTGGTGACCGCTTTTTTGCCCGCGCTCGTCTCCACGTAGCGCGCCGGCACCGGCCGCCGGTACTCGCGCCCGGTGCCGTGCTCGGTGAAGCGCACCATCAACGCCGCCTCCTGCCGGCCGAGCAGGGTGAGGCAGGGCTGGATGGCGGCGCCGGTGACGCCGTCCTTCGATTCCAGGTTCCATTGCCCGGGCTGCTTCTGCCAGCGAAAACCGACGGCGCCTTGCGGCACGCGCGGCTGGTTGGTGGCCTCGTCCAGCACCGCCAGCTTCCACTCGCCGAGTTCGAGCTTCTCCTGGCCGGGCAGGGCCGCCGCCCGCAAGAACGCGCCCGGCACGTAGTCGCCGCCGGCCGGCTCCAGCTCGACCAGAAACGGCGCGTCGGAGAAGCGGCGCAGATAGTCGCGAAAATACGGAACCTCGCGCGCGGCGTGAAATTCCTTAAGGATGACGTGATTGACCGCCATCCACATCGCCGCATCCATGCCCGCGTTCGCCGGAATCCACCAATCGGCGAACTTCGAGACTTGGCTGAAATCGGGGGACAGCACCACCAGCTTGGCGCCGTGGTGGCGGGCTTCGGCGACGAAATGGACGTCCGGCGTGCGCGTCATCGAGAGATTGCTGCCCTCGACGACGATGTACTTGCTATTGAACCAGTCCGCGCTCTCCGCCACGTCGGTTTTCTCGCCCCAGGTCTCGGGCGAAGCCGGGGGAAAGTCCGCGTACATGTCGTAGAAGCTCATCATCACGCCGCCCAGCAACTCGATCAGGCGCGAGCCGCCGGCGTAGCTGACCATGGACATGGCGGGAATCGGCGAGAAGCCGATGATGCGGTCGGGGCCGTACTTGCGCGCTGTATAGAGCGCGCTGGCGGCGATCAGCTCGAGACAGTCGTCCCAACTCGCCCGCCGCAGGCCGCCCTTGCCGCGCGCGGTTTGATAGGCGCGGCGCTGCTCCTCGTTTTCGACGATCGAGGCCCAGGCCTCCACCGGATCCGGCTGCCGCGCCTTGGCGGCATTCCAGAGATCGAGCAGCACGCCGCGCATGTAGGGATAGCGCAAGCGCACCGGGCTATAGACGTACCAGGAGAAGGCGATGCCGCGCTGACAGCCGCGCGGCTCGTAGGGGGGCAGGCCCGCCTCCAGCTTGGGATAGTCGAGCGCCTGCGTCTCCCAGGTGACGATGCCGTTCTTGACGAAGACGTTCCAGGAGCAGCCGCCGGTGCAATTCACCCCGTGGGTGCTGCGCACGACGGAGTCATGCTGCCAGCGATTGCGGTAGAACTCCTCCCAGCGGCGCAGCTTGGGATTGGTTAGGTCCTTGATCCAGCTCATCGCCCGCCTCCCGCGCCCATTCGCCGCCGCGCGGCGATCGCCCGCCGCACCATGGGGGCGCGCACCCCGCGCGATCGGTCGCGCCAAAGAAATGCGGTGAGGAGGAACAGCGCGATGCAACCGAGAATGGCGATGGCCACGATCTTGGGTGTCGGATTCCGCGCCGGCCGGCCGGCGGTGCTGCCGAGGTAAACCAGCAAATCGGCGCGCTCCTCGGGCGTGAGTTGATGCACGCGGTAAATGGGCGCCATCGCCGGGAAATAGAGGGTGCGCAGCGCCATATCCATGCCTTGCTGTCCCATGCGCCGATAACTCGCGCTCAGATTGGGGCCGAGCGTTCCGCCGTTGGGAAAGGGGGCGCCGGCCGCTTGATGACACTCGGCGCAGGCGGGGCCGCCGGCGGCAAATTTCACCGCGCCGGAAAATAGCTCGCGCCCGAGCGCCGCCGATCCCGCCGGCGCCGCCGGAGTCTGGGCGAAGCCGAGGAGCGCCAATAGTGCGACCATTGCCAGCGCACGCAATGACGCGAAGGGCGCCGGCCCTTCAAGCAGCCCTCTCGTCATGATCTTCTTCGCCAAAACAGAATTCTATTCCCAGCCTCGGCCTAAGAACTCATGATTTTTGTCAAATAGCGGGGTGGAAACAAGGAAAATCTCCGCGTGCCCGCACGCGGCGGGGCGCCTTTTAAGGGCTTGCGGGCGAGGGCAGCCGCGCGCGGCCGTGGGCGGCTCTCCGGGAAAGGCTGCGTGCAATTAGCGCAGTTTGGCGCAGAAGCAGGCGAAGCGCGCCAGGCCTTCGTGAATGGCGTCGAGCGAAGCAGCGTAAGAGAAGCGGATGTGGCTGCTGGTGCCGAAGGCTTCGCCGGGCACGGTGACCACCCCGCCCTCCGCCAGCAGCTTCGAGGCAAACTCCAGCGGCGTCTTCACGCCCGGCTTGCCCAGCAAGCCGGAGATGTTCGGGTAGGCGTAGAAGGCGCCGGCCGGCATGTTGCAGGTCACGCCCGGCACCGCGCGCAGTCCCTCCACGATCACCGTGCGCCGCCGCGCATACTCTGCCAACATTTGGCTCACCGGCTCTTGCGGGCCCAGGAGCGCGGCGATGCCGGCTTTCTGCACGAACGAGGTCGCGTTCGAGGTCGAGTGCGATTGCAGGTTCACCGCCGCCTTGATCACCGCCTTGGGCGCCATGAGATAGCCCAATCGCCAGCCGGTCATGGCATAGGTCTTCGAAAGCGAGCCGGCGATGATCAGCCACTCCTTGCCGTTCGGCTCGGAGGCGGCGCTATAGGGCCGGCCGTCATAGACGAACTTCGAGTAGCACTCGTCGCTGAGCAGCCAGATGCCGCGCTCGCGGCATAGCTCCAGCACGCCGCGAAACGTCTCGGGCGGGAACACCGCTCCGCTCGGGTTCGAGGGCGAATTCAGCAGGATCATGCGCGTGCGCGCGGTCACCTGCCGCGCGATCATTTCGGCGCTCAGCCGGAAGCCGTCGGCCTCGTCGGTGGCCACGATCACCGGCGTGCCGCCGGCATAGGTGATTTGATCCTTGAAGCTCACCCAATACGGCGCCGGCAGAATCACCTCGTCGCCGTGATCCACCAAGGCGCTGATGGCGTTGAAGAGCGCATGCTTGCCGCCGACCGTGACCAAAACCTCGTCGCGCTCGTACTGGCTGCCGAAATCGTCGCGGTGGCGCTGGCGAATGGCATCCTTGAGCGCGGCGATGCCGCTCGCCGCCGTGTAGCGGGTGAAATTCTCCTGGATCGCCGCGATCGCCGCCTGCTTGATGTGCTCGGGGGTGGGGAAATCAGGCTCGCCCATGCCGAAATCCACCAGCGAGACGCCCGCCGCGCGCAGCTTTTCCGCCTCCATGGAGACCGCCGCGGTGGCGGAGACGGAGATGCGCGCCATGCGCGCCGCGCTCCCGGAAGGACGAATCACACTGGTCGTGGCCATGGGTTCAGTGTAAGCCAGCCCCGCCCGGCGAGACGCCGCGCCTAGCCGCGGGCGCCCAGGTCCCGCATCTTCGCCTGGAGCCGCGCTTCGACCCGCGGCGGCACCAGGCCGGTTACCGAGCCGCCCAGCTCGAAGACTTCTTTCACCAGGCGCGAACTCACGTAGGAAAACGCCTCCGCCGGCATCATGAAGACCGTTTCCAGGCGCGGCGCCAGGCGGCGGTTCATCAGCGCCATTTGCAGCTCGTATTCGTAGTCGCTGATGGCGCGAATGCCGCGCAAGACTGCCTGCGCCCCGCATTGGCGGGCGAAGTCCACCAGCAGGCCCTCGAATTCCAGCACCTCGACGTTGCTCAGGCCCTGCGCGATTTCCGCGAGCATGGCGACGCGTTCGCCGGGGGTGAACAGCGGCTGCTTTTCGGCGTTCCGCAGCACCGCCACGATCAGCCGGTCGAAGAGGCGGCTGCCGCGCTGGATCAGGTCCAGATGACCGTTGGTCGGCGGGTCGAAGCTGCCGGGATAGATGGCGACGACGGTCGGCACCCCTGCATTCTACAAGCGGTCTCATCATGCCGGCGCCGCCGGGACCGCAGAGGGCGGGGCTTGCGGCGGGCGGCGCGGCGTTGGGCGGCGGCGCGCCCGCGCGGATCAGCATCGCAATGGGATAGGCTTCGCGGCGATCCGGATGCGCGTGCGCTTTTTTGTAACCCAACGCCTGGACCGGCGCGTCGAAGCTTGTCTGGAGGGGTTTCCCCGCCCGCCCCGGCCGGGGTAGCATACAGGGTTCGCGGCCGTTCGCGCCGCGGCGCCCGGGAGCTCAACGCGTGCTCGAAGTCGTTCATCTCACCAAGCAATACGGCCCCAAGCTGGCCGTGAATGGCATCAGTTTCAGCGTCAAGAAGGGCGAGATCGTGGCGTTTCTCGGCCCCAACGGGGCCGGCAAAACCACCACCATGCGCATGATCACCGGCTACCTGCCGCCCACCGCCGGCGAGGTGCGCATCGAGGGCATTCCCATCCGCCAGAAGCCGATCGAGGCCAAGCGCCGCATCGGCTATCTGCCGGAACTGCCGCCGGTATATCCGGAGATGACGGTGGAGGACTATCTGCACTTCGTCGCCCGGCTGAAACAAGTGCCGGGCCGCGAGATCAAGGCGCGGGTCGAGCGCGCCTGCGCGCGTTGCGCGCTGGCCGACGTTCGCCGGCGCATCATCGGCCGCCTCTCCAAGGGCTACCGCCAGCGCGTCGGGCTGGCGCAGGCCATCCTGCACGAGCCCGGCCTGCTGATCCTGGACGAGCCCACTGCCGGCCTCGATCCCCGCCAGAGCAACGAAACCCGCGAATTGATCCGCAGCCTGGCGGGCGAGCACACGGTCATCCTCAGCACGCACATTTTGTCGGAGGCGGCGCAGGTCTGCGAGCGCGTCATCATCATCAACCGCGGCGAATTGGTCGCCGTGGATAGTCCCGAGAACCTCGCCCGCCGCGTCAAGAACACCGACACGCTCCTCGTCGAGGCGCGCGGGCCGGCCGAGGCGGTCGCGCGCGCCCTCGGCGCCGTGCCCGGCGTCGCCGCGGTGGCGCCCCGCGCCGGCGGCGACGGCGTCGCCCAATTTCAGGTCGAGGCCAAAGGCGCCGACGTGCGCGAGGCGCTGGCGCGCGCCGTGGTCAACGGCGGCTGGGGCCTGCTCGAGCTCAAACCCGTCGAACTCAGCCTGGAAGAGATCTTCCTGAACCTCACCGCCGCGCCGGCGCCCGCCGCCGCGCCGGGCCGCCCTTGAGGAGTCGTTTCGCTTATGTCCTCGCTTTGGACCATCGTTCGCAAGGAATGGAAGCTTTACTTCGTGACCCCCGCCGCCTATGTGGTCTTGGCGCTCTTCGCCGTGATCGCCGGCTTCTTCTTCTACAGCATGCTCGCCATGTACGTCATGCAGAGCCTGGGCGGCGGCATGTTCGGCCAGGGCAGCCTCGACGTCAATAGCCAGGTGCTGCAGCCCCTCTTCTTCGACATCGGCATCACGCTGCTGTTCTTGCTGCCGATGATCACCATGCGCACCTATTCGGAAGAGCTGCGCAGCGGCACCATCGAACTGCTCAAGACCTCGCCCGTGCGCCGCATGGAGGTGGTGCTGGGCAAATTCCTCGCGACCTTCGGCTTGCTCATCCTGCTGCTGATCATTGCAGCGGGCTACGTCCTAATCGTGGTCCACTACGGCAAGCCCGACCTGGGCGCGCTGTGGGCGGCGTTCCTGGGATTGCTGCTGATGGGGGGCTCGTTTCTGGCGCTGGGGCTGCTGATCTCGAGCTTCACCCGCAATCAGATCGTCGCCGGCGTGGTGACCTTCGCGCTGTTCTTGCTCCTCTGGGTGGCCAATTGGGTCACCGCCTATGGCAGCGGCACGATCTCGGGGATATTTTCCTATCTCTCGATCACCTCGCATTTCCAGAATTTCACGCAAGGATTGATTGACGTGAAGGATCTGATCTATTACCTGAGCTTGATCGTCGGCGGCTTGTTCCTGACCGCCCGGCGCATGGAGCTGGCGGAGTAGCCGCGGGAGATTCGCAGATGGCGAAAGACACCAAGCCCAACCCCACTCCCGAAGCGGCCGAGGCGGGCTCGCGCTCGTTCACCGATAAGCTGGCCGCGCGCGGCAGCCTGATCGCCTACATTTTGATCGTCGTGGCGGTGCTGGTGGTGATCAACGTCGTGGTGGCGCGCCACGACCACACCTGGGACCTGACCAAGAATCACCGCTACAGCCTCAGCCCGGAATCGGTCAAGATCGTCTCCGAATTGCACCAGCCGCTGGATCTGATCTACTTCGACCGTGCCGACCAGTTCGCGCACGCCAAGGAGTTCCTCAGCCGCTACCAGCGCAGTTCGAACGAAGTGCGCTTGCAGTTCGTGGATCCCGACCGCCATCCCGACCTGGCGCGCAAGTACAACATCCGCACCTACGGCACCACCGTGGTCGCCACCGGCGGCCGCCAGCAGCTCGTGACCACGCTCGATGAACAGGACATCACCAACGCCCTGGTGCGCGTGCTGAAGGGCGGGCCGAAGGTCGTCTATTTCACCACCACGGAAGGCGAGCACGATCCCGACGACACCGGCCGCACCGGCCTCAGCGCCCTGAAGAAGGCGCTCCAAGACGAAAATTTCACGGTGAAGACGCTGGCGCTGGCGCAGCAGCCCGCGATCCCCAAGGATTGCTCGATCCTGATCGTCGCCGGCCCGAGATACTCCTTCGTCGCGCCGGAAGTCACCGCCATCGACAACTATCTGAAGCAGGGAGGCCGCGCGCTCTTCATGCTCGGCATCGACGTCAAGGGCCCGCTCATCGATTACCTGCAGAACACGCTCGACGTGAAACTGACGCCGGACGTGGTGGTGGACACCAGCGGTGTGGGCCGCCTCTTCGGCGCCAGCGAGTTGATGCCCATCGTCGCGACCTACGACAGCCATCCCATCACCGATCAGATGGGTCACACCGCGACGATCTTTCCCTTCGCGCGCACGGTGCAGCCGGGTGACGCCAAGAATTCCACCGCCGTGGTCGAGCCGCTGCTGGAGACCACGCCGGCGAGCCTGGCCAGCACGAGCTTCGCCAACGGCCAGGTGCGGGTGACCGAGGCCTCGGCGATCCGCGGCCCGCTGACGCTGGCGGTGGCGGGCACGCTGCCGGCCGCCGGCGGCAAGGCCGGTGCGAGCGGGCGATTCGTCGTCTTCGGCAGCGGCGATTTCGCCACGAACGCCTTCCTCGACTTCGGCGGCAATCGCGACCTGGTGCTGAACAGCATGAACTGGCTTGCGGCGCAAGAGGCGTTCATCAGCATCCGGCCGAAGCCGCCGGAAAATTCGCCGATCAACTTGAACGCCGCGCAAATGCGGAACATCTGGCTCGCGACGCTGGTGTACCTGCCGGTGTTCATCATTCTCTGCGGCATCGCCGTGTGGTGGCGCCGCCGCGCCGCCTAGCCGGCGTCTTTGCGGAGTCGAACATGAAGCGCTTGATCATCGCCGTGGTGATTCTGATCGCGCTCTTCGCCGCCCTGCGCTGGTGGCCGGCGAAGAAGCCCTCTGTCGCCGCCGCCGCGCCCAGCATCGTGAAGTTCGACACCGGGCAGGCGACGCGCATCGAGGTGGATCAAAGCGGCCAGCCCGCCGTCATTCTCGACAAGCTCAACGGCCAGTGGCAACTGGCGCAGCCCTACGCCGCGCCCGCCGACAGCGGCGCCGTGACGACGCTGCTGACCACCGCCTCCGGCCTCTCGCCCGCCGAGAAGCTCGGCGCCGAAAAGAATCTAGCGCCCTTCGGCCTCGATGCGCCGGCATCGGTGGCCATCACTCTCGCCGGCGGCAAGAAATACACCTTCCTGTTCGGCGGCAACACGCCCACGGGCGACGACGTTTACGTGAAGCTGGCCTCGCAGCCTACCGTGTACACGGCGCCCACCTATGTCAAAGACGACATGGTCAAGAGCGCCTTCGACCTGCGCGACAAGAGCATCTTGCACTTCACCAGCGATACGGTGGATTCCGTGGCGCTGCGCTATCACGGCAAGAGCTTCGCCTTCCAGCGGGAGAAGGGGAAGTGGACCGGGCCGCAGGCTGACAACCTCCAAAATCTCACCGATGCGCTGGCCAACGCGCAGATGAATGCGATCGTCGATGCCACGGGCAAGGACGCCGCCAAGTACGGCTTGGCCCATCCCGCCATGGTCGTTTCGCTCGTCTGGAACGGCGGCCGGGGCCAGATCGAGGTTGGCGACAAGAAAGGCGCCGACGAATACTACGCGCGCTCCTCCGAATCCCCGGCCATCTTCACGATCAACAGCTATCTCACCGACGACATCGCGAACGTGACCAAGCCGCCGAAACCGGCGCCGACGGTCAGCGCCGCGACCGCAGCCACGCCCGCGCCGGCCAAAAAGTCCAAGCCTGCCAAGCACGCCAAGGCGGGCAAAGCTGGCAAAACGGGCTAACGCAATCCGGCACCGGCGTACGGGGCGCAGCGGCGGCAATACCGCCCCGCGCGCCGCGCATGCGGGGCCGCCGGCAGTGACGGCGACAGCCGGCGCAGCCTCAATAGCGCAGCGTCACCAGCCCATCCGCCGGCACGTCCAAGCTCGCGGCGGCCTCGCCGTGGTGAATCTCGACCGCGCCGGCGCCGCCGGCGTTGGCAATGATCAGCGCCTGCCCGCCCCCCGGCAGCCGGGCGGCGACGTGTTCCATGCCCGCCGGGCCTCCGTGCGAGCCCACCACCACGGAGCCGCGCGGCAATGCCCGCGAAAAGTGCGCCCAGGCCCAATATTGCCCGCTGCGCGCCAGCGCGCCGGTTTGCGAATGGACGGTCACCAAGCCGCCGCAACTGAAGGGGCCGATGTTGGGCTGGCCGCGCTCGTCCAGGGCGAGATTCCAGCCGATCAGGCAGCGCGCGCCGTTGCGCAGGACGCCGATGGCCGTGCGCCCCCAATGCACCCAATCGAGCGCGTAATTGGGATCGGCGATATCCGGCCCGCCTTCGGTCCAGTACATCTCGACTTCGGGATGCGCGGCGGCTACGCGCCGCATCCACGCCGGCTCGCCGACGTAGCCATGCCACGCCACCGCTTTGGCATAGCGCGCCACGCCGGGATCGTCGAGCTCGCATATCGCGCGGCCCCAAAGATTGTAGTTGTGGTCGATCAACCAGATGCGGGTGTCGAGGCCGGCCGCGGCCAAGGCCGGGCCGAGATGGCCGGCGACATAACCGACCTCGATCTCCTGCGGAAATAGGCAGGCGGGCATGAGGCTGTCTTGATCGGTATCCACCTCGTTTTGCGGCGTGACCGCTTGAATCGCGACGCCTGCGGCGCGATACGCAGCCAGGAACTTGGCCGTGTATTGCGCATACACCGGCAGCAGGTGGCGCCGGATCGTGCCGCCGAGCATGGAGTTGTTGTCTTTCATCCAGCCGGGCGGGCTCCAGGGCGAAGCCAGCAGGAACAGGCTGGGATTGATCGCGCGGGCGCGGCGCATCACCGGCAGGATATAGGCGCGGTCATGATCGATCGAGAAGCGCGATAGCGACGGGTCGGGCGCCCCCTCGTCGAAGCTGTAAGGGAAACGCGCGTAATCGCTCGAGCCCACGCAGCAACGGCAAACGCTCAGGCCGAGGCCGGAGGCGCCGAAGAGTTCGCGCAAGAGCGCCTCCCCCGCGGCCGTCGGCAGCCGCGCGATGTTGTAGCAGGCGGCATCGGTGAAGGCGGCGCCGAAGCCGAGGATCGGCTGCGCTTCCGCCGCCGGCTCGACCGTGATCGCCGCCGGTCCCGGCGCGCCCCGCGCCGGCTCCCAGGGCAACGGCGCGGCGGGCGCGTGACGGCGCTCGCGGTCGGTGACCCAGACCTGAATGCGGCCGGCGGGCGTGGGCGCGCTTTGCGCCGGCGCGTTCGAAGACGAGGGCGCCAGCGGAACCACGGCGGCGCCGGCGGCCATGAGCATGAAATCGCGGCGAGTGGGGTGGGACATGGTTGTTCCGGAAAATCCTGAGTAGCTTACTGCGTTTGCTGGACAGCGGCGGGCGCGCCTGCCGCTCCGCGCGAAACGGCGCCAGGGCGAATTTTCATCCGTAGAGCCTCCAGCTCTGTTTCGGATCCGGGCGCGGCTCCCTCGTACCGGCGACTAGCTCTTGCGGGAATTACTCCCGGTCTATGCGTCGGTCCCAAATTGGACGCGACCAACGGACTAAGAGCGGGTGTATGCTGGCGAGGCATGAAGCGGTCTAGCCTTGTTTTCTGGTTTCTCGCTGCCAACCTGGGCGCGCAATCGCTGCCGGCGACTTATCAACAGGTGCTGGCGCCGGCGCTCGATCCGCAGCAGGTGGCGGCGATCGAGAACGTGCGCTTCAGCCGGGACGCGCTGGAGTTCCAGCTCAGCGATGGCTTTCTGGCGTTGACCGCGCCGGTGAACGGGCACGTGACCGCCGCGGTCTTCAACGGTCACGGCAGCTTGACGGTGACGCCGCCGACGGCTTCCGAGGCCGCCGAGGTGCGGCGATTTCTCGGCGAGCCCACAGTGACGGTGCAATTCACCCAAGCGCTGTTTCGCTTTCCCGGCGCCGGCTGGCTGCGAACGCAATTGGCGGCGCAGGCGCGCTTTCAGGCGAACCCGCGCGGCGCGGCGCGGCAAACGCTCGAGGAGTGGCGCCGCGACCTGCTGCAGCGCAATCGCTACGGCCGCGCGCCCGTGGACGAAGGCCCGGTTTGGCTGGGCCAGCGATTGAGCTCCACGCTCGACCCCTCCGCCTACGAGACGGTCGTCTATGACAAGGGCGGCTACATCCTGTACATGCTGCGGGAGATGATGCTCGAGACCGGCACCAAGCAGCCGGATGCGAGCTTCATCGCCATGCTGCACGACTTCACCCAGACCTATTCCGGCCGCGCCGCCTCCACCGCGGACTTCGAGGCGGTGGTGAACAAGCACATGACGCCGGAGATGGACCTCGACGGCAATCACCGCATGGACTGGTTCTTCAACGAGTACGTCTACGGCACCGGCGTGCCACGGGTGCGCTTCGACTATACCCTCGCGCCCAATGCCAAGGGCTCGCTGCTCACCATGCGCTTTCATCAAGAACCGGCGAATTGGAAGGAGATCATGCCGGTCTATCTGCACGTTTCCGGCAAGCGCTGGCTGCGCGGCAAGGTAGCCTTGCGGCAAGCGGATGAAACCGTGACCGTGCAGGTGCCGGCGGCCGTGCAGTCGGTCTCCGTGAACGATTACGACGACATGCTCGTGATCGTCAGCCGTTAGTTACCGCGCCGCCCTCCGCCGTCTGCGATCCGCAGCCTGCGCGCGGCGGCCCATCGCCAAGGCTCGGCGCCGCCCATTCTCCGCAGGCTCGGAAACGAATTACACTGACTGAAATCCTTAAAGCCAGGTCATCCCATGGGACGGCGTGCTCTTAGTCGAATGCTAGTCTTTACGGCGGCCGCGCCGGCGCTGGTCGCCGCTTTTGGATGCGGCGGCGGTGGGGGCGGCGGTAATTCCGGAGGCGGCGCCGGAGCCGGTACGCCGCCCGGGCAAGTCGCGGGGCTTACCGCGACGGTCAGCGTCAACCAAGTGGCCTTATCCTGGACCGCGACCGCCGGCGCCACGTCCTACGCCGTCGCCCGCGCCTCGGCCGGTGGCGCGGCCTTCACCCAAATCGCCTCGATCTCGACCAACTCCTACACCGACACCGCGGTGACGCCCGGCACAACTTATACCTACGAAGTCAGCGCCGCCAACGCCGCCGGCAGCGGTCCGGCTTCGGCGCCGGTCACGGCCTTGGCGCTGGGCAATCAGGCTGTGACCATTGGCGTGGATGCGCTCGCCGACCGCCATCCGATCAGCCCGTTGATTTACGGCGTGGATTTTCCGCCGAGCGCCGCCTACATCCAGCAAACCGGCGCGAGTTTCGTGCGCTGGGGCGGCAACGCCAGCTCCCGCTACAACTGGAAGAACTTCTATGCCAATTCGGCGAACGATTGGTACTTCCAAGACAACGGTTTTCAGGCGCTCGGCCTCGGCAATCAGGCGGCGGACACCGGCGCCGATTCGGTGCTGTTCGCGCAGACGGTGGCAGCCGCCGGCGCCGACCCGCTGATGACGCTGCCCATGCTGAGCTGGGTCGCCAAAGGCGGGCCGAGCTATTACAGCTTTTCGGTCCAAAAATACGGGCCGCAGTGCAAGACCAACCCCTATCTCGCCGACGACGGCGACGGCCTCGCGCCCGACTGCCAAACGCCGATTACCGGCAACGATCCCAACGACGCCAATGTTCCGCTCCTCGACGCGCCCGGCGCCAACGATCCCGCCGGGGCGGTGTATCGCAGCCAGTGGGTGGCCGCGCTGGCGCCGGCCTTCGCCGCCGCGCCGCACTTTTACGATCTCGGCAACGAACCCGACATCTGGGCCGGCACCCATCGCGACGTTCATCCCGCCAAGGCGACGTATGCGGAGCTGCGCGACGACTTCGTCCTCGAGGCGGGCAATCTGAAGACCTGGGATCCGCAAGCGATCGCCTTCGGCCCGGTCTCCTGCTGCTGGTGGTATTACTGGAATTCCGATGCCGGCGCCGCCGACAAGGACGCGCACGGCGGACTCGATTTCTGGCCCTGGTGGCTCAACGAAGTCGAGTGGGAAGGCGAGATCCAAGGCCGCCGCCTGCTCGACGTCTTCGATCTCCATGCTTACCCGGAGTTGAACACGCCGAAGGCGGGGACATCGGCCGCCGCCATCGACGGCGAGATCTTGGCCGCAACCCGCGGTTGGTGGGATCCGACATGGAGCGACACGCAAAGCTGGATCGGCACCTCCAGCGGCGTCACCTCGCAGCAGCCCAACCCCACCGCCGAGGCGCGGCTGGTGCGCGCGCTGGCGGTCGCCCACGAAATCGATCCCGAGCTGCCGGTCAGCGTGACGGAATGGAATTTCGGCCTGGGCCTGACCGGCGCCGATCCCATCGCCGTCGCGCTGGCGGATGCCGACGCCTGGGGCCTGCTCGGCCGCTACGGCGCCTATGCCGCCGCGCGCTGGACCGCGCCGGATCCGAACACCGAAGCTCCGTCGGTGGCCGTGCTCGAGCTGTTTCGCAACTACGACGGCAAAGGCGACGGCTTCGATCCGATCTCGGTCGCGGCGAACAACGATTGCGCCGCGGCACCGCTGCAGCCATACGACTGCAGCACGTTTGCCGCCGTCAACGCCGCCGGCACGCAGCTTACTCTGCTGGTCGTCAACAAGAGCGCCTACGATCAGCTCACGGCCGCGATCGATCTCGCGAATTTCACCGCAACGCAGGTCGCCGCCTATTCCGTCTCGGCCGCCAGCCCGGCCCAGATCACCGCCGCCGCCCCCGCCGCCTTCAACGGCAGCGTCATCGTGCCGCCGTATTCGGCGACGTTATTGGTGTTCAGCGGGCAAATGAGCCAGCAGCCGGTGGATTGGAGCCTCAATCCCGCGATCGTGATGATGCCGGCCGGCGGCTCGATCACCCTGCATCCGGCCTTGCTGGCCGGCGCCAGCGGCAGCGTCACGCTCGAAGGGATGCAAAGCGACGCGGGAATTTCGGGAACGATCACACAACCTACCGTCACCGCCGCCCAGCCGGGCGCGATCACCATCGCGGCCGGCGCCACGCCGGGCTTCTACCATTTCACGGTGACGGCCAGCGACAGCAGCGGCGCCACGCAAACCAAGACCGGCATCGTCGAAGCCGGCAACCCCGCGGCGACGTTCACCGCCGCCGGCAGCGGCCAAACCGCGCCCGCCGGCACGGCGGTGACGCTCACGGTCGCGGTGAATCCGGGGCAAAGCGGCGTCAATGCCGCCGGCCTCGACATTCTCTTCACCACCTCCGCCGGCACCCTCGCAGCCGGGGCCAACAACACCCTCGTCGCGCAGGCGGCGAGCGGCGCGCAGTTGCTTGAAACCACCGACGCGGCCGGCAGCGCCGCCGTGACGCTCACGCTGCCCGCGGTGTCCGGCGCCACGGTCACGGTAACCGCCGAGGGCCCTTACGGCGCGGGTCATCCTCTCGCGACGTTCACCGAGACGACGCAATGACCCGCGGCGCGCGCCGCTTCTCGCGGCGGCTGGTCTAAGATGGAAAAACGCGCCTTTACGGCCGCCGTTGGGCTTATCGCGCGCGGAGGGGACTCGGTTTGGAAACATGCCGCCGGCCATCGCCATCGCGGGACTTACGAAACGCTATGACGCCGGGGCGAACTCCGTGCTCGCCGTGAATGAGATCGATCTCGAGGTCGCGGAAGGCGAACTCTTCGGCTTGCTCGGCCCCAACGGCGCCGGCAAATCCACCACCATCGGTATCTGCACGACCCGCGTCATGCCCACCGCCGGGCGGGTGCGGGTGGCGGAGATTGACGTGGTCGCAGATCCGCCCCGCGCTCGCGCCGAGATGGGCGTGGTGACGCAGTTCCGCGCCCTCGATCGTTCCCTGACCTGCTGGGAAAACCTTTACTACCACGCCCGCTACTTCGGCATGGGCGCCGCTGCGGCCCGCGCCCGCGCGGGCGAGCTGCTGGAGCAGTTCCGGCTCGCCGACCGCGCCCGCACCCTCCCCGACCGGCTCTCCGGCGGCATGGCGCAGCGCCTGCAAATCGCGCGCGCCGTGTGCCATCGCCCGCGCGTGCTCTTCCTGGACGAGCCCACCGCCGGGCTCGATCCGCAGAGCCGGATCGCGGTCTGGGATCTCGTTCGCGAGCTGCGCGCCGGCGGCATGACCGTGCTTTTGACCACGCACTACATCGAAGAAGCCGAGCGCCTCTGCGATCGCGTCGCCATCATCGATCACGGCCGCATCCTCATCTGCGATACGCCGGCACAGCTCAAGCGGCAGGCCGGAGCCGGGGTGGTGATGCACCTGCGCGTCGCGCGCGCCGCGCCGGAACTGGCGGAGCGGCTGCGCGCGCTCGCCGGGGTCAGCGGCGTCGAGCCGATCGAGCAGGGGTTTCGCGTCTTCGCCGCCGATCGCGACGGGCTGGCGCCCGCGGCCGCCGCCGCGGCCCAGGACTTCGGCCTGGAAGACATCGCCCTCGCCGAACCCAGCCTCGAAACCGTTTTCATCCGCCTCACCGGCCGCGAGCTGCGCGAATGACCCCCGCCGCCCGACCCTTGCCGAAGCCGGCGCCGCAGCATCCGCGCGCGCGCGCCTTGGCCGCTTTTTGGGGCTTGGTACTGCGCGATACGCGGGTGCTGCGCCGCGAACTCGTCCCGTTCGTGGTGCGCACGGTGATGAACCCGCTCTTTTTCGTCTTCATCTTCACCGACGTGATGCCGAAGATCGGCCAGGGCTTCGCCGCCACCGGCACCAACGCCAACTTCGCCACCGTGCTGGTGCCCGGCTTGGTGGCGATCGCCGTGCTCTTCCAAGGCATCATGGCCGTGACCCTGCCGCTCTCGATCGAGTTGAGCGGCACGCACGAGATCGAAGACCGGCTGATGGCCCCGCTGCCGGTGAGCTGGGTCGCCTTCGAAAAAATCTTTTTCAGCGTTTTTCAGTGCATCCTGGCCGCCATCGTCGTTTTCCCGATGGTCTATTTCATTCCCGCCACGCCGGTGTACGTGCACGTGGCGAACGGGTGGCTGCTGGCGGTGGTGATCGTGCTCTCGGGTGTAGCCTCGGGAGCGCTCGGCTTGGCTCTGGGCACCATCGTCAAGCCGCAGCAGATCAGCTTGATCTTCGCGGTCTTGCTGACGCCGATCATTTTTCTGGGCTGCGTGTACTATCCTTGGGCGCTGCTGGCGCCGGTGCGCTGGCTGCAGGTGCTGAGCCTGGCGAATCCGCTGGTCTACGTCAGCGAGGGCCTGCGCATGGCGCTGACGCCGCGCGTGCCGCACATGCCCGCCTGGGCGTTCTTGAGCGCGCTGGTGATTTCCGCCGCCGGCTTCAGCGCCTGGGGCATCGCCGGTTTCAAGAAGCGCGTCGGCAGCTGAACGCCTTCGGGCGCAGGCGCCGCCGAGCGGCAGCGGCCCGGAGCGCGGCCGCCGGCGCGCGGGCTCATCGCCCCAGGCTCGGCGCGCGCTGCGGCAGCGCTTTGCGCCGGCCTTTGCGCTACGCTGTGGCATGCTTTGGCGCTGGCTCATCGCTTCCCTGCTGCTCTTGCCCCTGGCCGGGCAATCGCATCCCGCCGCGCGTTTGCAAAACCGCTGGCTCACCGTCACCGCGAGCGGCGCCGACGGCGGCTATACATTCGGAGCGCGCGCGACCGGGCCGACGATTGCGGCGAGCGCGGCCGCGCATGCGGATGGCCGCTGGCTGCGCGCCGCCGACTATCCGCGCCACGTCATCTCCCGCCGGCCTTTTTCGGATGCCCTCGGCGCCGGTGAAGAACTGCTCATCCTCAACACGGGGCTCCCGGCGCGCCCCGATCTCCATTTGCGCCTGCGCCTTTATTCCGGCCGCGCTTACGGCAGCATTCGCCTCGCCCTCGTCAATCACACGGAGCAAACCGCCATCGTCAGCGACCTGCGGCTGCTCGATGCCGCGCGCCTGCCGCTAGGCGGCCCCGACGCCGCCGACCGCCTGCTGCCGGACAGTTACAGCGAAGACCGGCCGGTGCTGCGCATCTTCGACTTCGGCCGGCCCGGCAACTACCGCGCCATCGGCAGCGAGTTGATCTACAACCGCGCCAGCGGCTGGGCCTTGTTCTTCGGCGCCTTGACTTCGCGCCGCTTCTTGACTTACCTGCGCGCCGGTAACGAGCACACCGCCCAGGGGCCGCGGCTCGCGCCGTTCACCATCGATTCGGCGGGCACCACCGCCGTCCAGCGCGATGACGCGCTGCGCGGCGCGCCCGCGGCCGACCAGATCGAACTGCGGCTGCCGGTGGCGCCCGGCGCCAGCCTGGCCTCGGAAACGGTGCTGTTCTCGCTGCGCCGGGATGCGCAGGCCGCCTTGACCGATTACGGCGCCGCCATCCGCGCCGCTCACGAGGCGCGCGCCGCCACGCCGAACCTGCTGGGCTGGTGGAGCTGGACGGCGTATTACTTCGGCCTGAATCAAGGCATGGCGCTCACCAACGCCCGCTGGCTGGCGCAGCACCTGCGCCGTCTCGGCTATCGCTACTTCCACATCGACGAGGGCTACCAATATGCGCGCGGGGAGTACACCACCGCCAACGCCGCGCAATTCCCCGCCGGCATGGCGGCGCTCGGGCGCCAGCTTGGCCAACTGGGCCTGCGCTTCGGACTTTGGACCGCGCCCTTCGAGGTCTCCTCGCGCGCTTGGGTATATCAGCACCATCGCGAGTGGCTGGTCCGCAATGCCGCGGGACAGCCGATCCCCATCGGCGCGGTCGGCACCGATCGTTTGTACGTGCTCGACGCGACCAACCCCGGCGCGCAGGAGTATCTGCGCCAGACCTACCGGACACTGATGCGCCAATGGGGCGTGCGCTACTTGAAGCTCGATTTCATGGACGACACCGCCATCGAAGGCGACTATTTCCGTCCGCATACGACCGCTCTCGAAGCCCAGCGCATCGGGCTGCGCGTCATTCGCGAGGCCGTCGGCCCCGGCGTGATCCTGGATAAAGACGGCAGCCCCATGCTGAATCCGGTCGGCCTCGTGGATGCCGGGCGCATTTCGGTGGATACCGGCCATGCCTTCGCCGCCAGCCGCGACGCCGCCAGCGGCATCGCCGCGCGCTTTTACATGAACCGCAATTTCTTCCTGAGCGATCCCGACGCTTTCTCCGTGTCCGAGCAGCTCATTCCCGATCAAAGCTGGCATCAGAGCCGCCGCCCGCTGACGTTGGATGAGGCGCGCGTGGCGATCGCGCTGGCCGCGGTCTCGGGCGGCATGTTCGAGATCGGCGACGACCTGCCGACGCTCGGCGCCGAGCCCGATCGCTTGGCCCTGGTCGAGAATCGGGACTTATTGGACGCGGCGCGCCTGAGCCGCGCGGCGATTCCCGTGGACCTCATGGACTATGCGGCCGCCGACGAACAGCCCAGCATCTTTCTGCTGCCCGAGTCGCGCCGCCAAGCCTTGCTCGCGGTCTTCAACTGGACCGGAGCGCCGCGCGACCATCGTCTCGTGATCACCGCCGGCGCGAAGGGATGGAGCGTCCAGCCGGCGGCTGCGCCCGCCGCCGGCGCCGCTCCCTTGCTCGCCGGCGATGTCTTCGCCGGCGGCGCCGGCACGCGACTTGAATCCGGCGTGCTGGAGCTTCCTGCGCAAGCGCCCCATACCGTCCGCCTGTTCAAATTGATCGCTCCGGGCGTCGCCGCGGCGCCGCCCGCCTTCAAGGCCGAGGTGCCGGCGACCGGACACACCGGCGCCGCCTTGGCCTTCCAAGCCCAGGCACAAGATCAAACCGCCAACCCCGTTCTGGATTGGCATTGGGACTTCGGCGACGGAACCAGCGCCCAAGGCGCGCTGGTTTGCCATGCCTACACCCGCCCGCAAACGTACACCGTGACGCTCAGCGCCGGCGGCCTGGACGGCGAATCCGCGCGGCAGACGTATGCCATCGCCGTGACCGGAGGCTTTTCCACCCAATTCGCTCCCGAACGCAATCGCCGCTTCGTCCCGCGCGCCGCCCCCGCTACCGGCTGTCCTTGACCGGGCCTGTCCCTCGATCCAGGTACACGAAATTGCACGCTCGGAGCGCTCGCGCCGCCCTCCTCCCTGTCGCGGGCGCTGGCGGGTGGGTTATGCTTAATTTCCCAATCACATGCGGTTCGGATTCAACCCCGAAAAGACGCTGGCCAACGCCGAAAAATGCGTCCAACAGGGCAAGTTTGCCCAGGCCATCGAGCTCTATGAAAAGGTCCTGCCGCACCAGCCCAACAACCTCAATCTTCGCAATAACTTGGGCGACCTCTACGTGCGCCAAGGGCGCAACGCCGACGCCGTCCGGCTTTTTCTCGAGGTAGCCGAGCAGCTCGAGCAGCAGGGCATCACCCCGCGCGTGGCGGCGGTGCTGAAGAAAGTCCTCCGTCTCGATCCCAATGCGCCCGGAGTGCAGCAGCGTTTGGCGCAGTGCCTGGTGGCGCAAGGGATCCACGGCGAGGCGCGCATGCTGTTGCTGAGCCTGGCGGAGCGCGCCGAGCAAGCGGGCGACTGGCGGCAGGCCGTCACCGCGCTGGGCCAGATCGCCAGCCTCGATCCCGACCAGCCGCGCCTGCGCGTGCGCTTGGCCCGCGCCCGCGTCCATGCCGGCGATCGCGCGCAAGCGCAAACGGAACTGCTCAATGCCGCCAAGCTGATGCTCGACAAGAAGGACTGGGAGGGCGTCGAGGCGGCATTGCACGAGCTGGAGGCGCTCGACAGCACGGCGCCCGGGTTTCAACTGATCCGCGCGCGCAGCCTGTTGGCCCAGGGCAAGCCCGAAGAAGCGCTCGCCGCCCTGCCCGATGTCTCCCACATCAAGGATCTGGGCGCCGAAGGCGCCGGGCTGTGGCGCGTAGCGTGCGACTGCGGCGATTACGACCGCGCCCTGGAACTGGCGCGCGCCGCCCTGCGCGCCGGCAACGCCATCGCCGCGCAAGTGGGGCAATGGTTCATCGAGCACAAGCAAATCGATCAGGCGATGGCTTGGATTCGCTCCGATCCCGAGCTCTTCCGGCGCGGCGATCTGGAGCCGATCTGGCTGGAGCTCTTGCAGGCGATCAATACCGTCGAACCCGAGTACGTGCCCTGCCTGGAGACCTGGCTCGAGCTCGTCAAGGAGGACCGCCGCAGCCGCCGTCACGTGCGCCTGCGTCTGGCGCCCGCCTATGAGCATGCCGGAGATTTGGAAAAGGCGGCGTCCTGCTACCGCGAGCTGCTGGACGAGGACCCCGGCAATCCCGACTATGCCCGGGAACTGCACCGCCTGCAGGTTGAGTTGGGCCTCGTCGAACCCGAGCCGGAGCCGCCATTGGCGACGCCCGCCGCCACACCCGCTGCGGGCGAGACGGCCGCCGAGGCCGACACCGCCGGGGCGCCCGCCGAGTTCTCGATCACGCCGGTTGCCGCCGAGGCCGACGATACTGCCCTCGGCGCCGCTCCAGCGGCGCCGCCGCCCGCTGCCTCCGCGCCACCGGCTACGGCAGCGCCGTCCGCAGTCACCCCGGCAGCCCCGGCGGCGCGCTCTCGCGCCGTGGAACTCGATCTGTCGAGCGAATGGGGCGACGCGGCGGAATCCGACCTCGAGGCGCGGCTGAGCGAAATTTCTTTCTATCTCGCCAATGATATGTTGGACGAGGCCGACCGCGCCTTGGCCAAGCAGCGCCATCTCCACCCAGACGAGCCGCGCTTGGGGGCGTTGACCGACCAATTGCGCCGCGCTCGCGCCGGCGCCGCCGCGCACCCGGCGCCGGCAGCGCCCGCCAAACCGGCGCCCCCGGCCGCCGCCGCGGCTGCCGCCGCGGCCGCGGCCGTCCCGCTGGAAGTGGCTTCCGCCGCGCCGCCAAGCGCCCCCGCCGCCGCTGCCGGCGCCGGCGGCTTGCTCGATGAAGTGTTCCAGGAGTTTCGTTCCGCCGTCGAGCAAACGGAGACGCAAGATAAGAGCGACCCCGAGGCGCGCTACAACCTGGGCGTGGCATACAAGGAAATGGGCCTGAGCGAAGAAGCCATCGCCGAGCTGCAAAAGGCCTTTGCCGGCTGGAAGGCGCGCGGCGGCCCGGCGGCACGCATGCTGAGCTGCGGCGCGACGATCGCTTTATGCTTCCAAGAGGCCAACATGCCCGAATTGGCCCTGCAATGGTACGAAACGACGCTGGCCCAAGCGCAACTCTCGCCCCGCGACGCCCTCGGCCCGCGGTTTGAAGCCGCCAAGCTGCTCGAGCAATTGGGGCGCAAGGACGAAGCTCTCGCCTACTATCGTCAGGTCTATGCCGAGGACGTCGACTACCAGGATGTTGCCGAGTGTGTCCGCCGCCTCGGCAAATAGTTCGGCGCGGGCCCATTGGCGCCGCCTCGGCCGCGCGGTGCTGATCGTCGTTTTGCTCGAGCTGGGCCTGCTGCTGTTGGTCGTGCCCTGGACCGGCGTGTGGCGCAATAACTACTTCTTGCTTCACTCGGCGAGCCTGTCGGCCTGGGCGCTGAGCCCGTTTTGCCGGGGAGCGGTGAGCGGCCTGGGCCTGCTCAACCTTTGGTTCGGAACCGGAGAGCTCGGCCAGTTTCGTTCGCCGCGCTAGCCGTGCTGCTGTACTACATCACCGACTCCCAGGGCCAGCCCGATCGCCCGGCGTGGCTCGAGGAGCGGGTGCTGGCCGCGGCCCGGGCCGGCATCGATTGGATTCAAATTCGCGAAAAGGATCTTCCTGCCCGCGCGCAGTTCGATCTCGCCGTGCGGCTGCGACGCCGGCTCGCAACATCGCCGGTGCGGCCGCGGCTGCTGATCAACGATCGTCTCGACATTGCCCTGGCCGCGGGCCTCGATGGCGTCCACTTGCCCGCCCAAGGGCTCCCGGTCGCGGATGTCGCGGCGCAGCGCGCGCGTTTGCCGGCGGGATTTCTCATCGTGGCCAGCTGCCACTCGGCCGCCGCGGTGATGCAAGCCGCGGAGGAAGGCGCCACGGCCGCCGTCCTCGGGCCGATTTTCGCCACGCCGTCGAAGCTGGCCTATGGCGCGCCGCTGGGTCTGCACGCTTTGCAAGTGGCGCGGCAGGTATCCATCCCGGTGCTCGCGTTGGGAGGCATCGCACTCGATAACGCCGCGGCATGCTTGCGCGCGGGCGCCGCCGGGCTGGCGGCGATCCGCCTCTTTCAGTCTTCCGAAGTCGCCGAGCGTTGCGCGATCTTGCGGCGCCTCTGGCGGCGCTCTCACGACGCCGATCAAGCGGGCCCGTAGCTTCCAACTGCCGGCGTTGCACCCGCGCTGTGAACCTATAAACTGAACGCAGGAGGTTCCAGTCCATGACCCCGGAGCAAGCCGCCGGCACCGTGCAGTTCATTGCGGACCAACAGGGCCAATTCGCCACGGAAATGCTGCGCATGCAGAACCGCCTCGAGCAATCCGACACGCTGCTCAAGCGTGTCGAGGACCGGCTGCGCGCGGCCACGGAGGGCTGGCAGCAAGCCGCCGGCGATCTCAAGCGCATGGAATCGCTCTTGCGCGAAATGCAGGAGGAGCAAATCCGGATGCACCGGGAACTCGGCGAATTCCGGCAGGCGCTGTTGCCGAAAGCCAAGTCCGGCGCTTAAAGGAAGCGGGCGCGAGGGCGACGAGCGCCGCCCGGCGCGTCCAGCGGCGCAAGAGCTGTCAAGGGAGGATGCCGCCGCCGCCGGTTTTCGCGTCCGCGGGCGGGTGATCGGCCAGCAGCCATGCGCCCAGCAGCGCGGCCGGCAGCAGCACAAACGGCAGCAGCGCGCCGCGCAAACTGGCGGGAGGATCGAGGCTGGGCGGCATGCCCGGCATGCTTTGGCCGGTGGCGAAGACGAGCAGCGCCGCCAAGCCGTAATAGACGGTCACCACTCCCGGGATCAGCAGAATGAAGCCGAGCGCCATGCGCGCCCCGGGGTGATGGCGCTGCGCCCAGTAACAGCCGAGCACCGCCGCCGGCGCAAGATAGATGCCGCCCGCGCTGCTTGCCAAGAGAGTGGCGCCCAGCAACAACAGCATGCCGAAGAGCGGCTGGCGCTCGACGATCAGCGCGCCGGTCACAGCCGCCAAGGCCAGCAGCGGCACGATCACCTGGTGGAAAGCGGTCGCCGGCAACCCGAACGTTTCGCCGAACGGATCGTAGTTGGCGAGGAACAGCGAATAGACGGCGGTTAAGACGCCCCCCAACACCGCCAAGAAAAGCGTGATGCGCAGCACCTGGCTTCGCCCCGCCGAACGCGGTGGCGGCGGCAGAGCGGACGCGGCGGATTCGGCCGGTACCGACACGAACGCGGCGGCGGACTAGGCGAAGCTGCGGACCGCCTCCGCCACCGAGGGATAGACGTCGAAGACCGTTAGCAGCTTGGTGATAAGCAACAGCTCGTGAAAGCGCTTGGTGATATTGGCCAGGCGAATCTTCGCGCCTTGAGCTTGCGCAGTGCTGTGCAGCCCGACCAAGGCGCCGAGGCCGCTGCTATCGATGAAATCCACTTGTCCCAGGTTCAAGACGATCTTCTTGCTGCCGCTCGCCAACATCGCCTTGACCTGCTCGCGCAGGATGTTGGTTTCTTCGCCGAGCACGATGCGCCCCACAGCCTCGACTACGGTGACGTCGCCTTCGGCGTGCTTGCTTAATTTGAGAGCCACCTTGTTCTCCTTTCGCGGCAATTGGAGAGGCGCCCAGCGGCACGGGCCGACCTTGCCACCCATCGCCGCCCGGCACGGGCCGCGATCACGGGAGCGGCCTCCGACATCAGGCGGCACCGCCGCGTCCGGCCGAACCACCCCGACGCGAATAGGCGATTGTATTGAATCCCCTCTGTGAATGCAACCAAAGCGGCCGGACGGACGTGCGGCGCCGAACAGCGGAGGGCGGCGCCCGGCTCACGGCTCAGGGCCGGCGGGCGGCGGGGAAAAACGCCGATCCGCGGGGCGCGGTCACGGGGCGGAGGAGCGGGCGGAGGCTGGCGCCGAGCGATCGGCGGGGATTCTTGTCTGGGCCGCCAACCAGATGAGCCAGGCTGCGGCGGCCGCCAGCAACACAGCGCCGGCGGCATGATAGCGCAGCGCACCCTGTCCGCAATACGCCAGCGCCGGCGGCAGCAGCGCCGCCAGCAGGCCGGCGGAGAGATAGGCGAGCGGATTATCGCGGAGAAAAATCCAAATGAAGATCCCGACCAACGCCCATTCCGCCGCCGTCAGCGCCAGTTCGAAGCCGAATTGCGCGGCGGTGTGAACGGACGGCAGAGTGCCCAGGCACAAAAACAGGAGCATGGGCGCGAGCCAAGGCCGCCAGCGGCGGTCGCGCCAAGCCATCGCCAGCGCGGGCACGACGATGCCGAGCAGCGCCGCGCCCCAGAGGGCTTGGAAGGGCGCCATCACTAGGTCGGCCAAGCCGGGCACCAGGGTGTCGAGACCGCCGGCCGAGGCCAAAGTGATGACGCCGAAGCGATGGCCCCAGGCGTTGAGCACGGCGTCCCAGCGATGCCAGCCTGCCATCCAGAGCAGCGCCAGCAGCCCCGCCCAAAACGCATCGCGCGCCCAAAGCCGCCGCGCCGCCGGGTTCGCCAGGGCCGCCGTTTTCGGCGCCGTGAGCTGCAGCGGCGCGAAGAGGACGGCGGTGGCCAGAAGGCCGCCGAGGAAGGCGAAGACGAGTTCAACGGCGAGAAACACCTGCCACAGCCGCCAGGGCATGTCGGTGCGGTACTGCGCGATCAGGGCGGGCCAGCGGTCGGCGGTGGCAATGACCAGGGCCAGGCCGCCCGCCAGCGCCCAAGCCAAGATCGGCCGCCAGCGCGCCTCGCGTTCGCGAACGAATCGGAACAAGAACCACAGCACGACCACGAGCAGCCCGCCATAGACCGCGGCCGGCGCCAGCCGCAACAGCGCCCCCGCCAGCGTCGTCTTCTCGAAGGCGCGCAGGCTCGCCTCGGGCACGTAGAAGAAGGCGCGGAACCCGCCGAACCGGTCGCCGATCGTTTGCGCCTCCAGGCGGTAGCGGATATCGCCGAAGTTGCGCGGCGAAGCAGGCGGATCCTGCCAAACGAAGTCGCTATCCACGCGATGAGGCAGCGTCTGCTGGGTGGCGGTTTCAAGCTGCATGCCGCCGACGTCTTGGTGCACTTGCGCGAGCGCGGCGGCGGCGACGCGCTGGGCGGCGGCGAGGGAGGGAGCGGCACCGGGAGCGGCCTCCGGCACTTGCCGCGAGAAGCCGGCGACGGTGCGGCCGTCGGGGCGCAGGGCGACGACGAACTCTTCTTCCTGCAGCGGGCGGAAGAAGCGCACGCGCCAAATCAAGCCGGGGATGACCTGCGAGTAGGCGCGCACCACCGCGGGCCGGCCGGCGCGCGTGAAGATGAAGTGCGCCGCCGGCGGCGCCTGCGCCGATTCCACCGTCGCCACGGCGCGGAAGCCGGCGGTGGCCAAACCCTGCGCGGCGAGGTAGGCGCGCGCGGCGGCGATGGCTTCGGCCGGCGTGCTGGTGAAGCGGGAGCCGGGGCGCCAGGAGGCCAGCGGCGCGGCATAGGCGGCGAGCAGCGCGGCGGCGGCCACGCCGCCGGCGATCCAGGCGCGCGGCGCAACGCGGCGGTAGGCGGGCAGGGGCGGGGGCGGGGCGGCGGGCGCGGGCGGCAGCGGCGGCGCCGTGCCGGCATCCTCGTTGCGGGCGCCCTGCGCGCCGCTGAACGTGCCGGTCACGGCGTATGCGGCGATCGCGACCAGGAGCGGCAGCGCGAAGATCAGCGCGGTGACGCCGCCGGAGACGCGAAAGTAGGCGTTGGGCGAGCGCAGCAATAGCAGCGCCGTATAGAGGGCATCCACGGTGTAATGCCAGACGACGGTGGTGAGGATGCCGAAGCGCACCATCACCCAACCCAAGATCACGCCGCCGATGCCCACCTCGACGCCGCGAATATAAAAAGGTTCGTTGGGGTAGGCGGAGTGGCCGAAGCCCCAGATCAGCGCCGCGGCCACGATCGCGATCCAGAGCGCCGGCGAGCGGAACGAGAGCGTGCCGCCGCGCTCGCCCCGGGGCCGCCGCGCCAGCCAGCCCTCGAGGAGCGGGATGGCGCCCATGCGGAACATGAACTCCTCGAAGATGGCCGGGAAAAAGCCGCCGAGCAGCACGAAGATCCAGGGGAAGCGCGTGTTCAGCAACTGGTCGTAGGGCACGTCGGCGGGCGCCCAAGCGCCGAGGTGATTGGCGATGAGGTAGAAGACCGTCTGGTAGGCGAAGAAGAAAATCGCCAGCACGATGCCCAGCAGCACGCTGACGAAGAACGCCTTGCTGCGCACGCCGCGCCAGCTCAGATACGAGGCGAGCGCCGGCTGGGAGGAAAAACGCTGGCGATAAAGCGGCTCCGCGGCCGCAGTCAGAAGCGCCAGGAACACGCCCACGGCGAAGGCCGAGAGCGCGTCGCCGACCAGCCCGCGGGTCAGGAACGCCCCGTAGGACTGGGTGATGGGGTAATCGAAGCGCGTCAGAGAGAAGCCGTTGAGCGCGGCCAGGAACGACAACACCGCGCCCGCGCCGCCCACCCACAACGCCACCCGCCAGCGCACGTCACCGCGCCGCAGCCGCTCGATCCAAGCGACGAGCAAGCCGATGCCGAGCAAGACGATCAGCAGCGCGTCGACGTTGCTGGCGGTGTCGTTCTGCGCCCGCAATTGCTGATACGAGCGCAGCCAGGCGTCGGGCACGTGCAGCGATTCTTCGTAGCCGCCGACCGCGCCGCCTTCGATGCGGACCTCGTGCCGGTACTCGGCTTGGGCGACGATCGCCGGCACGCCGGGGCCGGAGGCCAGGGGCGCGCGATCCTTCCAGGTGAAGTCGTAGTCGGTGCGGTTGGGCCGGTCCAGGCGCGACGAGCCGATGAACTCGAGCCGGCTCAAGTCGAGGCGCATGGTTTGGGCGAGGAAGCGTTCGGCGAGGGCGCGCGCCGCCGCCGGCGACAGGCGCGCGCCGGGCGCCGCCTCGGCGATCGGATGCGCGAAGCCCACCACCTCGCCCGCCGGCGTCACCGCGACGCGCATCTCTTCGCGCGTCAGCGGCCGGAACCAGCGCTGCTCCCAACGCCACAGGTGCACGCGGGTGCGCAGCAGCTCGCCGGTGCGCGTCAAGCCCAGCTCGCGCTCGAGAAAGACCTTGGCGTCGTCGTCGTAGCTGAAGCGGGAGGCGTGCTGCCAGCCCGCGGTGGACAGCCCGCGCGCCGCCAAGAACGCGCGCCCGATGCCCGCCGCTTGCGCGTCGGTCACGCGAAATTCGATCGCCGCCTCGGGAAACGCCAGGTGAAAATAGCGCAGCGCGACCCACAACGACACGGCCGCGATGGCGACGGCAACGGCAATGAGCCGCGCATCGGCTCGATTCAGGCGCACGCGCGCGCGCACATCGGTGGAGACTTCCGGCATAGGGAGACGAACCGCCAGCCCGCGCTCCTGCCCACCTTACACGTTTTCCCCGCGTACGTGGGTGCGGCGCCATGGATCCTGGCAGGCGGTCGAGCGCCGTCAGGCGACCCTCGACCGGCAGGCAGGAATGCCTGCCCCACGCGCGACGGGCGAAAGTCGTCTCTGCCCCAAAGCGGGCGATGCCCTGCTTCATGGACGGCGGGCAGGAATGCCCTGTCCCACCGTAGTTCGGCTTACGGCGCGCCTTCGCGCGCACGCAGCCGCCCGGCGCCGGTCAGGCCTCCTGCGCTGGCCCGTGATGGGCGCCCGAAAGGAGGGAACCGTCGGGCGGCGATTCCCTCCTCGTTGGCCGCTGGAGGCCGCGCATGACCCGATGCAGATTGTCAAACAGCGGCGGGCGCACCCTTCGCTCCGGTGCAGCCCACGGAGGCTTCCCCTGGGGGGCCTCGTAAGTAGGATTCAGTTTCCGGCAGCAGAGTTGTCCGGAGTAGCGGCAGCCGCGCGCGGCCGCCAAATGGGCTCGCGGCTCATCGCGGACCCCAGGTCATGAGAAAGCCGAGAGCCGCCGCTCGCCCCGAGCGCGGACGACTACAATAGCCATTCCGGCTGGCCTGCGCCCGAGACGCGATCGCACCGGGCTGCAGGCGCAGCGGGGAGACAAACCCGGCGCGCGGCGCGCCGGCAAGAGCACCTCCATGGCGAACGAAAAACTCTGGGGCGGGCGCTTCACCCAGCCCGCCGCCGCCGAATTCGAGCGCTTCAGTGAATCGTTTTCGTTCGATCGGCGCCTGCTGCGCGCCGAAATTCGCGGTTCGCGGGCGTATGCCCGCGCGCTCGAGCGCGCCGGCGTGCTCGCGGCCGGCGAAGCCGCGGCGTTGGCCGCCGCCCTGGATCGGCTCGAGCAAGAGGCCGGCGGCGCGAGCGGCGCGGCGGAGGCGGGCGCCGTCGCGCCCGAGGACGTGCACACCTTCGTCGCCCAGCGCCTGGAGCAGCTCGCCGGCCCGGCGGCGCGCAAGCTGCAAACCGGCCGCAGCCGCAACGAACAGGTGGCGCTCGACCTGCGGCTGTATCTGCTCGACCGCCGCGGCGAGCTCGAGGGCGCGCTGGCCGGCTATGTCGCCGCCCTCGCCCGCTTCGCCGCCGAACATGCCGAGGTGCTCATCCCCGGCTACACGCATTTGCAGCGCGCGCAGCCGGTCTCGCTGGGCCATCACGCGCTGGCCTATGCCGAAATGCTCTTGCGCGACGCCGGCCGCCTCGCCGACGCCTACCGGCGGCTGGCGGTGCTGCCGCTCGGCAGCGGCGCCTTGGCGGGCACGCCGCTCGCGGTGGACCGCGCGGCGCTGGCCGCCGAACTCGGCATGAGCGCGGCCAGCCAAAACAGCCTCGACGCCGTCAGCGATCGCGACTTCGCGGCCGAATTGCTCTTCGCGCTGGCGCTCGCGGGCGTGCATCTGTCGCGCTGGGCCGAGGACTGGATTTTCTATTCCAGCGCCGAGTGCGGCTGGCTGGCGCTCGGCGACCAATTCGCCAGCGGCAGCAGCCTCATGCCGCAAAAGAAGAATCCGGACGCGCTGGAGCTGATCCGCGGCAAAGCGGCGCGGCAAATCGGCTCGCTCCTGCAACTGCTGACGCTGCTCAAGTCGCTGCCGCTCGCCTACAATCGCGATCTGCAAGAAGACAAAGAGCCGGTCTTCGACGCCCTCGACACCGCCATCGCTTCGCTGCGCGTCGCCGCCGGCGTGGTCGCCACCACCGCCGTGCGCCGCGAGCGCGCCGCCGCCGCGGCGGCCGACCCCGCTTTGCTGGCCACCGATCTCGCCGACCTATTGGTCGAGGCTGGAGTGGCGTTTCGCGACGCGCACGAGCTGGTAGGCCAACTCATCGCCCGCACCGTGGATCAAGGCCGCGACTTCCGCCAACTAACCGACGACGAATTGCGCGCGTGGGCGCCGCAAATCGAGCCGGCGCGCGTGCGCGACCTTTCCGCAGCCGCCAGCGTCGCTCGCCGCGCAGCATTGGGCGGCACCGCGCCGGCGCAAGTGCGCGCCCAAGCCGCCCGCGTCGCCAAGCTCGCCGCCGATCTCCAAACAGCCCCATCCGACCCACAGCGCTAATTGGCCGGGATGGCCGCCATCCAGGAGGAGTCACACCGGGCGGCGCAGAGCGTAGTGCCTGGTTGCGGCACGTTCAGGTGAGATTCCGGCCGGGGCGAGCAGCTCAGCAGCGACTGGATCGAGCTCTACCCTCGTTTGGAGGGATTGGCGCCGGATTACTCATGAGACCACCCCCGGCGAGCGGAGCTGCGGTTCTGAGCGGGATTCTCTTGATGGTGAAGGAGTTAAGAGTGGGAACACGAAAGGGCAGCGGGCTGAAAAATGGTCTCCTCCCCATTTGTGGGGATGGCGTAAAGCGGCGATCATACGGCGCGTGAACGGCCGACAGACGCCGGGCGCCGGCGGCAGCGGGCGAAGGTTGAGAGGCCAGCGCACGAGACCACCCCTGACGAGCAGAAATCGTGGATGGAGGCAGGATCTCATTGGCGCTGAAGGAGTTCGATGGTGACGCGGAGCTTGACGGAGGGCTGAAAAATGGTCTCCTCCTCGTTTGGGGGGAGCGGCAAACGAAACGCGGGCAAGTGCGCAGCGATAGGCGGGAGACGGCAGACGGGCGGAAGAAGCCGAGACGAGAGTCATTCGAGACGATGGCCATGGTCTGAATCGGCGCGAGGGATCGAAGACCTGCGGCGGCAGGCACACCTATGGTTGGGTGAATTTTGGCGGCCTCTGAAGAGAGATGCTCGACGGAGTCGCTGGGTTGGCTGGCAATCCCTTTGCGGCGTGCCCTTGGCGGCGGGAACTCCGGCCCTGGCGGAGTCAGGCTTCCAGCGCGGCGCGATCCCAGTGCGCGAGGTCGGCGGCAGCGGCATAGGTGGTCTCGCAAAACTCGAGCAGCGCCGCCGTCGGCGAAGGCGCTTGCCGCACCGCTTCGTAATCGAGCAGGAACTCGCCGAACTCAGGGCTGTAGCGCGCCTCCGCCGGACGCACCGCGGCTTCGCGGAAGCCGGGCGGCTCGGGCGCGGCATAGGCGTAGAAGACCGCCGCTTCCACGCCGCTGCCGCGGCGTCCCGGCCAGAACCCCACGCTCCTGACCTCATGGGAATAGGCCTCGCGGGCGATGGCGTCGGCGCCGGGCCGCGGGGGCGCGCGCCGGCCGGAGAAGCGCGTTACCGCCAGGTCGAAGCTGCCCCAGAAAAAATGCACGGGACTGCATTTGCCGATGAAGCCGGCACGGAAGCGCTGAAAGACGCGGGCGGCGGAGCGGAGGATGGTCCACAGCAGGCGCGCGACTTCCGGGTCGTAGGCGGCGGCGCGCCGGTCTTGATCGAAGCGCACGGGATCCGGCAGCTCGACGGGCATCGGCCAGATCTTGACCACGATGCCGGCGGCGGCGAGCAGCGCCAGAAACTCGCGATAGAAATCGGCGGTAGCGACCGGACGCAGCGGCAAGCGCCGCTCCTCGCCGTCGGAGACGCGCAGGACGAGCGCTTGGGCGATGAAGTCGAATTCCAGCTCGAAGCTGCGGGGGCCGAGGGGAATGGCCGAGGTGGCGAGGCCGCGCGCGCTGACATAGAGCGGCACGTTCCACCAATGATTCACCTTGGGCGTAAGCGCCAGGCGCACCTTGCCCACCATCTGCGTCCAGAGTTGCAAGGTGGCGCAAGTGTCGAGCCAGCCCGCGACGGCGGCGCGAGGCCAGCACTCCGGCGTGTCGCCGGCGGGGATCTCAACAGGGTGGGTCACAAGCTTCGTCTCCATTGAACCATGCAACGCGAGCCGGCCGCCGCGCGGCGGAGGGGCACGAACGGCGAATCCAACGCGAGCAGGGCCGCAGCCACAGCCGCGCGCGCCCGGGGGATTCGGTCCGTTTCGGGTCCAGTCTCAGCAACCGTTTTGATCCCGGAGCGGCAGTACGGCCGCTCCCGCCATCCGCGCCGGAGCGCCAGCGCGTCGCGCTCGCTTCGCACAGGTCGTTCAGCTCGTGCATTACCCAGCCTTCGCGGCGCTCTCCCCCGAGATCGGGATCGCTGACAGATGAATACCCGGCATCGTGCGCTGCGCGCATCGCCGCGCGCCGAATCGGACGGCCGGCCGCGCGCGCCGGACCGTTTGCGGGTATGCTCAACCTTCACTCATGGCGAGGAGCACGGGAATGCGAGCTACAGCAGTGGCGGCGGCATGGGTAATGCTGGCGGCGGCGCTGGCGGCGCAGGGGCCGGCGACGGGCCGCAGCGGGGAGGCAACGGCGGCCTACGATCTGGTGATCCGCAACGGCCACATCATCGACGGGACCGGCTCGCCCTGGTACGCCGGCGACATCGGCATCCGCGGCGGGCGCATCGCCGCCATCGGCAATCTCGCGCACGCGCGCGCCCGGCGCACGCTGGACGCCGCCGGCCGCGTGGTCGCGCCCGGCTTCATCGACATGCTCGGACAGTCGGAGGTGACGATCCTGGTCAACCCGCACGTGCCGTCGAAGATCTTCCAGGGCATCACCACCGAGATCACCGGCGAGGGCGACTCGATCGCGCCGCAATCGGCGGCGACGCTTGCCGACGAGCGCGGCGAGTTCGCGCACTACCATGTCACGCCCACCTGGCGGACGCTGGCGCAATATTTCGCGCGGCTGCGGCGGCAGGGCATCGGCATCAATCTCGGCACGTACGTGGGGGCGACGCAGGTGCGGCGCTACGTGATCGGCGACGGCGACCGCGCCGCCACGCCAGCCGAGCTGGCGCGCATGCAGGCGCTGGTGGCGGAGGCGATGCGCGAAGGGGCGATGGGCGTCTCCTCGGCGCTCCAGTACCCGCCCGCGCCCTACGCCTCGACCGAGGAGCTGATCGCGCTGGCGCGCGTGGCGGCGCGCTACGGCGGCATCTACGCCACGCACATGCGCAGCGAAGGCGACGGCGAGATGGCGGCGCTGGCCGAAGTCGCGCGCATCGCCCGCGCGGCGCAGGTGCCGGTCGAGATCTTTCATCTCAAGGCCGGCGGCAAAGCCAACTGGGGCAAGATGCCGCAGATCGTGGCCTTCCTCGACCGGGCGCGCGGCGAGGGCCTGGACATCGAAGCCGACACCTACGCCTACACCGCCTGGAACAACGATCTCGCCGCCTTCATTCCGCCCTGGGCGCACGACGGCGGCGACGTCCAGATGCTGGCGCGCCTCAAGGATCCCGCCACCCGCGCGCGCATCCGCAAAGACCTCGAGACGCCCTCCTCGGCCTGGGACAACGAATGGCAGGAGGTCGCCGGCCCGGAAGGCGTGCTGATCAGTTCAGTCGGCAATCCGGCGCTGCTACCGCTTGAGGGCAAGACGCTGGCCGAGGTGGCCGCGGCCTGGCACGAAGACGCCATGGACGCGCTCTTCGATCTGCTGATCCGGGATCACGCCTACACCAACGTCTCGGTCTTCGCGATGAGCGAGCCGGACGTCGAGCTGGCGCTGCGCCAACCTTGGGTCTCGATCGACAACGATTACTCCGGCGTCGCGCCCACCGGCTTGCTCGGCGAAGAGCACGCGCATCCGCGCGCATACGGCACCTTTCCCCGCATCATTCGCAAATTCGTGCGGCAGGAGCATTTGCTGACGCTGCCCGAGGCGATCCGCAAATTCAGCGCCTTGCCGGCGCAGCGCATGCGCCTGACCGACCGCGGCGTGCTGAAGAAGGGGATGTGGGCCGACATCGTCATCTTCGATCCGGCGCGCGTCCGCGATCTCGCCACCTACGCCGATCCCAACCGGCTATCGGAGGGCATGGATTACGTGCTGGTGAACGGCGTGCCGGTGATCGCCAACGGCAAGATGACCGAGGCTCTGCCCGGCCAGGTGCTGCTCGGTCCGGGCTACGCCGGCCGCAGGTAGCGGCGGGCGCCGGCGGCTGGTTCCGCGCCGGCGCTTGACATTGACGTAACGTCAGGCCGCACGATGGATCTTCGCGCGCGGCGCAGGCGAGGCTTGGCCGCCGCCTAAACCGGGGGGAGAAGATCGTGATCCACAGCGAAAGAGTCGCGCTCGAACTCGATGGCGCGCGCATGCCGGGCGTATTGACGCGGCCGGCGGAGGCGCGGGCGGCGGTGCTGCTGATTCCGGGCTCGCTGTGGTCGGACGTGGACGGGAACTATCCCGCCATGAACGCCTCGCCCGGCCTCTACAAGGACCTGGCCGAGCAACTGACCGAGCGCGGCGCGGCGGTGCTGCGCTTCGCCAAGACCGGTCCCGGGACGGGAACGGAGGTGCTGGACGAGGAACGCTTCCGCCGCTGCTTCCGCATCTTTCCGCAACGGCTGCGGGTGGCGTCGGCCTGGCTGGACGAGCTCGAGCACCGCTGCCCGGGCCTGCCGGTGTTTTTGGCCGGGCATAGCGAGGGGGCGGTGGTAGGGACGCTATTGGCGCGCGAGCGCGCCAACGCGCGCGGGCTGGCCCTGCTCTCCGGCCCGGCGCTGCCGCTGTTACGGCTGCTCATCTGGCAGCAGCACGAGACGCGGCGCCGCGAGGGCGCAGACGGAGCCGCTGCCGAGGCGGAATTCCGCGCGGCGCTCGGCTGGCTCGACGATTTCGTGGCCGAACGGCCGCTGCCGGAGGACTTTGGAGGCAATCCCTACGTGCAGGCGCTGCGCTTCGCCTCGCGGCCGGAGAACGCGCCCTACCTGCGCAGCCTGGAACAAGTGGATCCGGCGGCGGAATTGGCGCGGCTCGCGCTGCCGGTGCTGATCGTGCAAGGCGGGCGCGACCCCTCGGTGAGCGAGCCTAACGCCGATCTGCTGGCGCGGGCGCAGCCGCGCGCCGAGATCGCGCGCTTCCCCAAGCTGCAACATTTCTATAAGGAGATTCCGGAGGGGCTGAGCGCGGAGGAGGCCTTCCAGTATCGCGGGCCCACCGATCCCGGCGTCGCGGCGACGCTGGCGCGGTGGCTCGAACGTTGGCTTTAGGTTGGCTGCCGGGCAGGGACTCGAACCCCGATAGGCAGACAGCGTGTAAAACAGCACATCGATCGTACGGGAATACAGAACCTCGCCCAGGAAAGCGGGGCAGACGCCAGCAAAACGCGCAGCACCGCCGCAGTACACCAAAGACGGGGAGAGCCTAGGCGGGCGCCAGGTCACTCCCCTGAGGCCCCGCGGCGTTGCTTCGAGGCCGGCACGGGTGACAATATTCTCCGTGCGTCCGGACATGAATCCCGATGCGAATTGAGATTAAGCCGGAACTGCTACGATGGGCGCGCCAGCGGGCCGGACTTGCGCCGGGCGCGTTGAAATCGCGTTTCCCGAAGCTCGAGGCGTGGGAGCATGGCGCGTCACAGCCGACGCTGAAACAGCTTGAAAATTTCGCGAAGGCTGCGCGTGTTCCGGTCGGCTTCCTCTTCCTGTCGGAGCCGCCGGTCGAGACGACGCCGATTCACGATTTTAGGACGGCGGGCGGGGCCCGCGGCCGGCGGCCGAGCCCTGACCTGCTGGATACGATCTATATCTGCCAGGAACGTCAGGTCTGGTTCCGTGACCACGCTGCCACCGTGGGTGAGCGGGAGCTGGCTTTCGTCGGCTCTGCAAGCCGGTCCACCTCTGCCGAGGCGGTTGCTGCAAAAATCCGGGAGGAACTTCACATTGGTCTTGAGGAGCGCCAAAAAATGGCGACCTGGACCGAAGCCCTGCGTCGTTTGATCGAACAGGCGGAAACCGCCGGCATTCTCGTGATGTGCAGCGGCGTCGTGTTGAACAACAATCGCCGCCAGCTCGATCCGAGTGAATTCCGCGGTTTCACGCTCGCCGACACCATCGCACCTTTGATTTTCATTAACGGCTCCGATTCCAAGGCGGCGCAAATGTTCACGCTCGCGCATGAACTGGCCCACGTCTGGCTTGGACAATCCGGGGTAGGAGATGAAGAGATGACCCGCGCCTCCGCCGACAACACGGAACGGTGGTGCGATCACGTCGCGGCGGAAGTTCTAGCGCCTATTGCCGAGGTCGAGCGACTTTATCGCTCTGGGTCGGACCTGAACCATGAGATCAACCGGTTGGCTCGGCATTTTAAGGTCAGCAGCCTGGTGGCACTGCGCCGGGTCTATGATTTGGGCAAGCTGAGCCGGCAGCAGTTCCGGCACGCGTACGACCGCGAGCTTGAGAAGATCAAGGCTGCGCCAACCCAAAATGGCGGCGATTTCTACTTGACGCAGGGTGCGCGCGTTGGAAAACGATTCGTGCGAGCTTTGATCGAAAGCACAGCAGACGGTCGAACGCTTTATCGCGACGCGTTGCGCTTGCTCGGTTTTACAAAACTCTCGACCCTCCACGAACTTGGTCGCAGCCTTGGGGTGTCGGTCTGATGCCCTACCTTCTTGATTCCAACGTCTTCATTGAGGCGCACAAACGGCATTACGGATTCGATTTTTGCCCGGCGTTTTGGGATTGGTTGATTCGGAGCAACGCCGCCCAAACGGTTTTCAGCAACGAAAAGGTCGGGGACGAGATCGAAGTAGGGGATGATACTCTTCGAGATTGGGCCCGCGACCGCGGGACAGACTTTTTCTTAAAGCTCCCAAGTGCAATTGCGAACCCGCTCAGCGTGGTGAGCCAATGGGTGATGAGCCAGCATTATGAGCCAGCGGCCGTCAGCGCCTTTTTGTCCGGTGCCGACTACTTCCTGGTCGCCCATGCCCTTGCCGCCAGCTACATTGTCGTGACGCATGAAATTCCTTCGACATCGTCCAAAAGGATTAAAATCCCGGACGCATGCGTCGGGTTGGGCGTGAAATTCGTGACGCCTTACCAGATGCTTCGCCAGGAGCGGGCGCGGTTTGTTTTGGGCACTGCGGGTTGATCCCTGCCTGGATCGCTAAGCCGCGAAGCCCAAGAGGTCAACAATTCGTTGCGATGGGACACCCGGCAGATCACTCGCGCCCAACTAAGACATGGCTTGCTGCGAGATTCTGTCGACCACGTAGGCTCCGATGCGGATCGTGCCGAATGGATTGGCCGCCCTCTCGAAGCGGTTCATCGGCGACCTCCGGGACCGGAGGCTCGCCGGCAACACCGTCCCGCTTGCGGTCTCGCCGCTTCGCGCGGTGCGGCAGTGCCGAGCTGGGTGTGGCCCTTTAGGTTGGCTGCCGGGCAGGGACTCGAACCCCGATAGGCAGATCCAGAGTCTGCTGTCCTACCATTGAACGACCCGGCAAGCTGGCAGTACCCGCGCGAGGCGGGCGGCGCCACGGCTTCGGGACAGCCGGCGCGGCGCGGGGCCGCGGCGTGAGCTGCCCGAAACAATGGTCAATTATAGCGTTCCGGCGGCGCGGCGCCGGCGGTGCTAGCCGCGCGCCCATTGGAGCCATTGCAGGCCGTGCCAGATCGCGGCCGCGCCCAGCGCCAGCATCAGCACGCCCGAGCAAGCGAACAGCCGCTCGCGCAGCTGCGGCGTAAACCGGGCGGCGCCGAGGGCGACGAGGAGCAAGGCGGGAATGGCGCCGGCGCCGAAGCTCGCCATCACCGCCGCGCCGCGCCAGGGGGAAGCGGTGGCGGCGGCACGGATCAGCATGGTGTAGATCAAGCCGCAGGGCAGCAAACCCAGCAGCGCTCCGTAGGGCGCGGCGATCCAGGCGCGGGGCAAGCGCAGCACGCGGCGCAGCCCGGCATGCAGCCAGCGCATCGGCACCAGCGCCGTCGCGCGCAGCGGATTCCAGCGCAACAGCCCCAAGATCGCCAGTCCCAGCGCGCCCAGCGCTGCGCCCGCGACCAGCAGCAGCAGGGCCTGGCCGCGCCCCGCGCGCCAAAAGAACGCGCTCAGAGAGCCGAGCGCGCCGGTCAGCGCGCCCAAACAGGCATAGCTCGCCACCCGGCCGGCGTGAAACCAAAGCTGCGGGCGCCAGGGGCGCCGGCGCGCGCCGGCCGTCGCGCCGCTCAACAGCATCACGAAGCCGCCGCACATGCCCACACAATGCATGCTCAGCAAAATGCCCGCGCCGAAGAGGGATAAATAGAGCACTCCTTGGGTGAGTAGCTCAAAGCCGGCCGCGGGATGGCCGGCGCCTGGGGAGAAGCGCGCGAAAAGCGACGGAAGGCTGGGCCGGCAGACCGCGGACGGACGGCGGCGGGCGTTGCGCACCGGCCGAGGGCGGCGAAATGCCCCATGGCTCGCGGCAATGGGGCCTGCGCCGGGGCCGGATCGCCGGACGGCGGATGGACCTCGGCTGACGGAGGGAGAGCGGCGCCAGCGGATCACGAAGGCAACGGGCCTGACCGAGCGTCCGGCACCGCGCAAGGCAACGGCAAGCGCATCCCTTGGGCCGGATCGGCGCGATCATTCCCGCTGCCGCCGGAGGAAGGCTGTTAGAATGGATGTGCATCATGCCGCGATGCATCCAGCTTCGCGAACTGTTTTTATTACATGACCCAACACGCCCACGCCCCTCGCCGCGATCCGGCCCGCCTGAATGACCGCTTGTTCTTCCTCTCGGTACTCGGGATCGGCGTCGGCATCTGCGGCGGCTTGATCGCCGAAGGGCTGCTCAAGGCGATCTGGTTCATCACCGACTTCCTCTTTTTCGGCAAAATCAGCTCGCAGTACCTGCATCCCAACGAAGCGGTGATTCATTGGTGGACGGCGCTGCTGCCCGCCGCCGGCGGGCTTCTGGTCGGCCTGATGATTCACTACTTTTCGCCCGAAATTAAGGGCGACGGCATTCCCGAAGCGATGTCGGTCGTGCTGACCAACCGCAGCCAGGTGAAGCCGCGGGTGGGGTTCTTCAAGCCGCTGAGCGCGGCCATCACCGTGGGCACGGGCGGCCCGTTCGGGGCCGAGGGCCCAATCATTCAGACCGGCGCGGCGGTGGGCTCGATCATCAGCCAATTTATTCCCGCCTCCGCCTCCGAGCGGCGGACGCTGCTGGCCTGCGGGGCCGCCGCCGGCCTGGCGGGCGTGTTCAAGACGCCGTTTGCCGGCGTGCTGATGGCGGTCGAATTGCTGGTGTTCGAGTTCCGCGCGCGCTCGTTCATCCCCATCGCGCTGGCTTCGACGGCCGGCACGCTGGTGGCCATCGCGTTTCGGGGAGCGCAGCCGATTTTCCCCTTGCCGGCGGGCACGCAGTACCACCTTCACGCCGCCGAACTGCCGTTTTTCATCCTGCTCGGCGTCGGCACCGCGGCGCTGGCGCTGCTGATGACGCGCACGCTGTACTTCTTCGAGGACTATTTCGAATCGCTCAAAGTCTGGTTCCCCATCGTGCCGGCGGTGGGCGGCTTGGTTGTCGGCATCATCGGCTACTTCTATCCGCAAGTCTTCGGCATGGGCTACAACGTCATCGCCGACTTGCTCAACGGCCAGCACTCGCTCGGCCTCTACACCGGCGTGGGCGTGGCCAAGCTGGCGGCATTCGGCGTGGCGCTGGGTTCGGGCGCGTCCGGCGGGACTTTTGCGCCGGCGCTGATGATCGGCGGCAGCCTGGGGGCGGCGTTCGGCTCGCTGGTGCATTTGATCCTGCCCACCGCCTCGGCGGTGGCGATCTACGGGATGATTTCGACGGGGGCGCTTTTCGGCGGGATTTATCGCGCCACGCCCACGGCGATCCTCTTCATGCTGGAGGTCACCGGCGCGTACAACGCCTTCTTCCCGCTGTTTCTGGTCTGCATCATCAGCGATCTGGCGATTCACTACTTCATGGATACGACCATCAACACCGAGCGCCTGGTGCGGCGGGGGATTCCCGTACCGGATGCGTATGTGGCGGATCCGATGAAGCTCTTGCGCGCGCGCGACGTGATGAATCCGGCGGTCGAGAGCATCCCCGCCACGCGCCGCGTGCGGGAATTCCTCGCCACGGCCGCGCACCATGATGCCACCCCCGTGGTGGACGAGCAGAATCACGTGCTCGGCCTCGTTCACCGCGCGGACCTCATCAACGCGGATCCCGAAGCCACGGCGATCTCGCTGGCGCACCGCGATTTCATTCCGGCGTACTCGGACGAACTCGTGCTCGATGTCGCCTTGCGCCTGCTCGACGCGGGGCAGCACGCCAGCCCGGTCCTCGACCGCGACACCGGCGCCATCAGCGGCATGCTCACGGCCTACGACCTGCTCAAGGCCAAGCAATGGGAGCGCCTGCACGAGGTGCGCGAGCCGGGCACGCTGCGCCTCTTCGACCTGGCCCACTGGCGCTCGCGCTCGCCGGCGCGCACCGGCACGATCGAAGAAGATATGGCCAAGGGCGAAGCGGTGGCCTCCTCCGAGCAGCCTCGGAGCTAGCGGCCTCTCCCCAAGCCTGGCAGGCAGGAATGCCTGCCCCACCGGGGCCCAAGCCGGCAGCAAAAATGCCCGCCTTACCCGGCCAAACTGGCAGGCGGGGATGGCGGCGCGGCGGACGCCAAGCGCGAGCAGCTAAGCTACAATGGCGCCCGTGCGCATTCTCGTCGCCGAAGACGACCGAGCCCTCGCCGACTTCGTCCGCAAAGGCCTGGAGGCCGAGCAGTACACGGTGGACTGCGCCGACGACGGTATCACCGCCGGCACGATGGCGCACGACCAGGACTACGACCTGCTGATCCTGGACCTGAACCTGCCGGGCACGAGCGGCGTCGAGGTGCTGGCCGGCCTGCGCGCGGAAAAGCCCACCGTTCCGGTGCTGGTGCTGACGGCCCGCAGCGGCATCGAAGACCGCGTGCGCGTGCTCGATCTCGGCGCCGACGATTATCTGACCAAGCCCTTTTCCTTCTCCGAACTGACCGCGCGGGTGCGGGCGCTGCTACGGCGCAGCCATCAGTCCACGGATTCGCTGCTGCGCATCGAGGATTTGGAATTGAACCGCGTCGCCCGCAAGGTGACGCGCGGCGGCGACAGCGTCGAGCTGACACCGAAGGAGTTCGCGCTGCTGGAGTTCCTGATGCTCAACGCGCCGCGCCACGTTTCCCGCACCATGATCATGGAGCACGTCTGGAACACCAGCTTCGACACCCAGACGAACGTCGTGGACGTGTACATCAATTACTTGCGCAAGAAGGTGGACGGCGGCCGGCCGGTGAAATTGATCCACACCATTCGCGGCGTGGGCTATTGCATCGGCAAGAAAGAGGACGTGTGAGCGCTTTCGGGGGCGGCGGCGGAGCCGGGGGCGGAGCGGCGCCGGCCGCGGCCGGCGCCGCCGCGCCGGCGGCGGGAGGGACGACGGAGCTGATCGCCGCCGCCCTGCACCGCATGAGCCAGCCGCTTTCGGTGCTGCTGGGAACGCTGGAACTGGCGCTGCGCGGGGAAAAGAGCGCCGCCGAGTATCGAGCGAGCCTGGAAGCGGCGCTGCGCGAGACGGACCGCCTGCGCGCGCTGGCGGAGGCGCTGCGGGAGCTGGCCGCGCCGCCGCCGGTGCCCGCGCCCACGCCCGCCGAAGCCCGCGACGCGCTCGCGGCAGTGCTCGAAGACCTGGCGCCGCAAGCCGCCGGGCGCGGCGTCCGGCTGGAGGCGGCGCCGGAGCTGGCCGCGCCGCCCGCCGCCGCGGCGGCAGCGCACCTGGCCCCGCTGTGCGCGGCTTTGGCGGCGCTGGCGAACGCCGCGCTGGCGCGAGCGCAAAACGCGTTGACGCTGCGGCTGAGCGCCGGCGGCGGCGCGGCGACGGTCGAAATCGAAGACGATGGCGCGGCGCTCACGGCCGCGGAATGGCGCCGCCGCTTCGATCCCTTCGCCGCCAATGCCGACATTCGCCACGCGCTGGCGCTGGCGCTCGCTCGCGCCGGACTGGAAGCCGGCGGCGCTTGGTTCACCGCCGGCGGCGGCGAGAGCGGCAACCTGCTCCGCATCGTCTTCCCGAGCGCGAGCGAATAGCCATCCCGGGTCACGGTGCATCCGCCGGGCGCGTCCGTCCCTCCAATGGGCTATGGCCTTTCTTTGGGTCTTCGTTGTCCTATTTATCTTGTGGATCATCGGTCTGGCGGTGCACTGGGCCGCGGTGGCGGTTTGGATCCTCTTCGTCCTTTGGATCATCTTTCTGATCGTTTTCTTCGCCAAGGGACGAGGGCATCGGCCGACACCGCCGCATCCGACGCGTCCCTGACCGAGCCGGCTTAGGCCGCGCGGCGCACTCGCGCGCGCGGCGGCGGCGCCGGGCCGACCGTGCTGGCCGCGGCAGCGCGAGCACGGCGGCACCGGCCGAGATGGCGCAAACCCACGATGCCGCGGCCGAGCAGTTCCTCCCAAGGAGGAACCGAGCCAAGCCCGGCACCTTAGAGCTGGCGCAGGCGCTCGAGAACGGCACGCTCTCTTGCCAAGGAACGATCTCACCGGCCGCGCGCTGATTGCGCCGCGCGCCACCACGCCCTGCGCGACGACCTCGCGACCGCAGGCTTTCTGGCCGCCGGACCGGTGCTTCGCGGCCGCAAGCGCCGCGCGCCGCCCTAGCTTCGCACCGGGATCGTGAACTGCTTGCCCTTTTCGGCCACCTGAAAGATGAGCAGCTTGGCCGGCCGCGTCGCGCTCAGGTTGCGCATCATGCGGTGAACGTGCATGGCGGGTTCGTAGAAATAGTCGCCGGCGCGATAGGTCCGCGGCGGATTCGGATCGACTTGATTCTCGATCTCGCCTTCCAAAATGTAGGCGAAGACCGGGCCGATATGCTCGTGCGGCCGCGAACTCGCTCCCGGCGCCATCGTCAGCGTGATCACGCTCACTTCGGGGTTGGGAATCGCGCCGAGCGGCTCCTGCATGAGCGTCCGAATGCCGGCGCCGCGGCGCGGGGCGGCTCTTTGCCCGCCCGCCGCCGAAGGTGCCAGCGCCCCGGCCGCGACCGCCGCCGGACCGCTCGCGAAGAGCGCCGCCACCGCCGCCGCCAGCCCGCCATTCATTTCCCGCCGTGTCATTCGCCATGCTCCTTTCCGGCTACGCCATCCGCTTGCCGCCCTGCTCCGGCCGGCATTCTCGCGCCCGGTCAACGGCTGCGCCGCGGCGCATACAACTCCGTGCGCGGATGAAACTCCGACCAGGCGAACCAAAACTCCGGCTCCAAGATCACGCGCCGGAGATGCATGCCCTTGAGCCTGCCCGCGAGGCACGCGCCATAGGCGTCCCAGGTCGAGCGAGTCTCCAGGTCCATCAATCGGTCCGCCGCCGCATCCGCGGCGCGGAAGCGCAAGCGCTTGCCGCGCGCCTCGGCGACGAAGGCGGTGGTCGTGTCCGAAGCCGGCTGGTGCACGATGACCAGCGGTTCGCCGCCCACGCGATCGTTGACCACGCGCGCCGCATCGAGCGCGGCCACGGAATATGCCTTCGCCTCGCCCGCGATTTCCAGCCCCACGATCGTGTCGCGCGGCCGCAGGCGGTCGTCATGGCCGAAGGCGCCCCGCGGCGCCGGCCCCGCTCGTCCGACGATGCCTTGCCGCAGGAGGGCGTTCATCGCCGCCAGCCGCGCCGCGTAGCCCGGCAGCGGCTTGAGCACCAGCGTCGCAGGATGCAGCTTGCGCCACTCGCCCCACGTGGTCAGCAGGAAGGGATAGATCGTCAGGTGCGCGCCCTTGAGCGGTCCCGCGATCGCCGCCGCGCTCGACTGCTGCCAGCGGCTGCCCGTCTCGCGATCGCGGAACACTTCATTGCCGCCGATGATGCCAACGGTGTCGAAGCGCAGCTCGTGACCTTTGGCCGCGGCCCTGAACACGAGGGCCGTATTGCAATACGATCACCAGGTGACGGCGATCGGTCCATCGGGCATGCGGTCCTGCACCACGCCGTGCTGCGCCAAGATCGCCGCCGGATAAGCCTTCGCGACCCCGTCCGCGTTTACCCCGATCAGCAGGTCGCCGGGGTGGAGAAACGCCGCTTGCGCGGCGGGGAGAAACTGCGGATGGTCGATCGTGGTGTAGGGCAGCGCGGGCCGGCGCTGGGATTGGGCGCGCGCCGCGCTCGCCGCCACCACCACCGCTGCGGCAAGCGCCATCGCGGCCATCGTTTTCGCCGCCGCGATCTTGGCCGCCATTTTGGGCCGATCCGTCATCCGTCGCCGTCCCCCACTTACGATACCTCCAAAGTCCCGGGCAGATGGCGTGCGCTAGGCGCTCCCGGCCGCCAGTTCCTTTTCGACGACGTCGGCGGCGCGGGCGATGGCGCCGGGCGCGCCGAGGCGGGCGCGGACCTCTTCCAACCCGCGGCGCATCTCCGCGCGCGCCGCTTCGTCGTCCATCAGCTTCAGCGCCCAATCCACCAGCGCTTGCGGCGTCAGCTCGTCTTGAATCAGTTCCGGCGCCAGGCGCCGGCCGGCGATCAAATTCACCATGGCGAAGTGCGGAGTTTGCACCCAGCGGCGGCCCAGACGGTAGCTCCAAGGGGAGAGGCGGTAGATGACGACCATGGGGGTGCCCAGGAGCGCCGTTTCGAGCGTCGCCGTCCCGCTGGCGACGAGGGCGACCCGCGCGTGGGCGATGGCGTCATAGGTCTCGCCGGCGACCACGCGCACGGCGTCGCGCAGGTCCGGGGGTACGGCCGCCGCGAGCGCTGCGCGGCCGAGCGTGCTCGCCGCGGGGAGCACGAAGCGGGCGCCGCGCAAATCGCGCAGCCGCCGCGCCGCCTCCCACAGCACCGGCAGGTGGAACGCCACTTCGCGGCGGCGGCTGCCCGGCAGCAGCGCCACCAGCGGTTCCGCGCCGAAGCCATGCCGCCGCCGGAAGTCGGCCGCGCTCAGGCTGGGCTGGACCCGCCCGACGAAGGGATGCCCGACGTAGGCGACCTCGACGCCGTGCCGCGCGTAGAACTCCGGCTCGAAGGGGAAGATGCAGATCATCCGCCGCACGTCGCGCCGAATCGCTTTGACCCGCCCGCCGCGCCACGCCCACAATTGCGGGCTGATGAAGTAAATCACCGGCACGCCCCGCCGCGCCGCCGCGCGCGCCAGCCGCAGATTGAAGTCGGGAAAATCCACCAAGATCGCCGCCGCCGGGCGCCGAACTTCCAGCGCCCGCCGCAGCCGCCGGTAGCGGCGATAGATGCGCGGCAGGTGCGCGGCCACCTCGAACAGGCCCACCACCGCCAGCTCGCGCGCCTCGACCAGCAGCTCGCAGCCGGCCGCGCGCAGCGCCGCGCCGCCGCAGCCGAACCAGCGCCAGTCCGGATGGCGCCGCCGCAGCTCGGCCACCAACGCGCCGGCGTGCGCGTCGCCCGACGCCTCACCTGCCACAATCATCAGCTCCCGCGAGCCCACCGCTGAACGATAGCAGGATGGCGGCGCGCGCGGCGGACACGACGCACGGTCGCCTCACAACGCACGGCTCGAGGCTCGGCGCGCGGAGTCATGGCGCGCCACGGCCGGCGCCGCCCGCGGCCGCCGGCAGCGCCCGGCGCTTGCCGCTTGCCGGCCGCCCCGCAGGGCCTGCGACGGTCGCAAACACGCTAGTATGCCCACAGGGGAATGCCCATGCGACTCGCCCGCCTCGCTGCCTTGCTCATGCTGCTCGCCGCATGCGCCGCCGCGCAAACCGCGCCCCAGCCGCCGCTGCGCGGCATCGAGGTCACCGCGCAGGGCCAAGTGCAGGCCCAGCCGGATACGGCGGTGCTGGCCTTCAACGTCTCGGCGCAGGCCAAGACGGCGGCACGCGCCTACGCTCAGGCGCAGCAGCAGACCGCGGCCATTCGCGGCCTGCTGCGGCGGAACGGCATCCCCACGTCGGAAGCGCAGCTGGGCGCCTATCAACTGCAGCCGCAATACGACTGGAAAACGCGGCAAGTCACCGGCTATGCCGTCACCGTGAACGTCAGCGTGGAACTGGAGGATTTCGGGAAGATCGCGCCGATTCTCGACCAAGCGGGGGCTTCCGGGCTGCCGGCGTCGCAGTCGGTCGAGTTTCGGCTCAAGAACGAGCAAGCGGCCAAGGATCGCGCCGTCGCCGCCGCGTTTCGCAATGCCCGGCAAGAAGCCGAAGCACTGTCCGAAGCTGCCGGAGTGAGCCTGGGCGCGCTGCGGGGCGCCGCGATTGACGTGCAGGAATCGCCGCGGCCGATCCTGCGCTTCCCCGCGGCCATGGCCGCCGCTCCCACCGCCATGGCCGCCCCGACGGAAGCTTTCGCGCCGCACCTTATTACCGTCACCGCCACGGTGCACGCCGCCTTCGACCTGCGCTCTGCTGTCCCCCGATGACCGGCGGCCTGCGCCCTTTTTCCGTCCGGATTCCGCCCCTCGCCGCCCGCCGGCGCACCGCATGCCCGAGCCTTCGCCGCGCCTAAGCGTGGTCATTCCCACTTGGAACGGCGCCGAACTCCTGCGCCGCTATCTGCCCAGCGTGACCGCGGCCATGGCCGAGGCGGAAACCGCCGGGCTCAGCACCGAACTGGTGATCTCCGATGACGGTTCGAGCGACGGCACCGCGGCCTGGCTCGCGACCGCCTATCCCCAGGCGCGCGTGATCGTGAGCGCGGCGAATCGCGGCTTCGCGTTCGCCGCCAACGCCGGCATCGAGGCGGCGCGCGGCGAAATCGCCGTCTTGCTCAACAACGACGCCGCGGTCCTGCCCGGGGCACTGGCCGTTTGGCCGGAGTGGTTCGCCGACCCGGCGCTCTTCGCGGTGACGTTTCGCGCCCTCGACCCGGCAACGCGCGCCTTCGCCACCGGCGGCAAGCTCGGCCGCTTTCGCCGCGGCTTTTGGGAGACGTGGCAAAACTACGACGGCGCGCGCGGCCCGTCGTTCGCGCTGGTGGGCGGCTTCTGCGCGGTCCGGCGCGCGATGTTCCTGGCGCTGGGCGGCTTCGATCCGCTCTTCGCGCCCTACTACTGGGAAGACATCGACCTCTCCTACCGCGCCCGCAAGCGCGGCTGGCGCATTGTTTACGCGCCCAGCGCGACGGTCCTGCACGAAATCAGCGCCACGATCCGGCGGCATCGCACGCCGTGGCGGCGGCGGGTGGTGATCCATCGCAACCGCTTGCTCTTTCACGCCAAGAATCTCGACCCCGGCTGGCTGCGCCGCCATCGCCGCTGGCGCCGCTTGCTGCTCGCGCAACTGGCGCTGCGCGGCGACTTCGCGTATCACGCCGGCTACCTCGCCGCCTGGCGGCTGCGCCGCGCGGTGGCCGCCGCCCGCCGCCGCGAGAGCTCCGAATGGCGCCTCCCCGACGCGGCGCTGGCGGTCGCCGCCCCGCCCGCGGACGCGCAAACGCCCGGCCCCTCCTGACCGGAATCGCGCGCCGGGCGGCAACTTATCCGCTCTGGTTTGCGTCTGCTAGACTCAGTACACCGGGGGAATCGGAATGAAGCGCTGGGTCATACCCGCCGTGGCCATCGGCATCGCAATCTTTCTCTTGACGGACAAGGGCCGCGAGACGCAGGAGAAGCTTTCCACGAACGTCGGCGATTGGGTCGACAAACTGCTGCGCATCAACGAGACCGTGCAAGAGAAGCTGCAGCAGACGCAGTCGGCGCTCGAGCATTTCAGCCACGCCCTGCGGGAATCCGCCCGCTAGCCTCCGCGCCCTCGCCGCGAGGCGGTAGAACGGCCACGGCCGCGGCACAAGACGCTCTCTCGGGTCGCGGCGGGGCGGCCGATCTTCCGGTTCAGCGCTATGGCTTTTGTTCCCCCGCGCCCGGCGGCCCGAGCTTGAAAAGCGTCCAGCTTGCGCCTAACGGCGGCGTAGCGGCCGCCGCCACCGTGCGGCGATTCGCCACGGCCAAGGCGACGAAGGACTCCACCTCGCGCCGCGGCACCGCCACCAGCGCCTGCGGCGGCCAGGGGCCGGCGGCGAGATCGCGCGGCGCGCGATGCAGATAGAAGTACAGTCCGTAAATGAAGTCGCGGTTCAGGCGCCACTCGTAGAGCGCGCTGCCCGCGCACGGCCCGTTCGCAAAGGGCGCTTGCGCCGCTGCCGCCGGGCGCCACGGACCGGCGGAACTCGCCGCCGGGCTGGAGGGCGCGAGCGCGCCGGCGATCGGCAAGGGCACGAAGGCCGCCGCGCCGCACGCATTGTCTATCGCCGCCGCCAGCGGCCGGGCCGAAAGCACGGCATCCAATCGGCCGCTCCATGGGCCGGTCAGCTCGAAGACGCCGAAGCCGACCAGTGCGCAGGTCAAGACGCAATAAGCGAGCCATCGGCGCCGCCAGACCAACAGCGCCAGCACCACGAACGTGCCTAGCGCCGCCGCCCACACCCCGCCGTCGCGCAGGATGCGCGGCAGCGCCGCCCGCACCGAGCTGCCGCCGTAGAACCAGGGCAGCGCCGCGAGCATCGCCGCGATCAGCGCCGCCATGGCCGCGCTGATATAGCCCGGCCAGCGCGGCAATTCGTCCCAGCCGCCGTCCATCGCCACCGCCGTCAGCAGCACCAGCGCCGGCACCGAAGGCAAGATATAGCTCGGCAGTTTCGAGTGGGAAGCGCTGAAAAATACCAGCGGCACCAGCACCCAAAGCCAGAGAAACCGCGCCAGCGAGACGCGTTCCAGCCGCCGCGGGCGGCGGCGCTTGCGCCAGGCGTCGCGCACGGGCAGCAAGCTCCAACCACTCCAGGGAAACACCGCAAGAAAGAGGATGGGGAGAAAGAACCAGAACGGCTGCGGATGGGCAAAGCGGTCGGTCGTGAAGCGCTCGATGTTTTGCTGCCAAAAAAACAGCTTGGGAAATTGCGGATTGCGCAGCGATACCAGCACGTACCAGGGCGCGCTGACGGCGAAGAAGATCGCGACCGCCGCGGGCGAGAGCGCCCGCGTGATCCACTCGCCATGTCCTTGCCACCAGGCCAGCAGCACCAGCACGCCTGCAACCAGCACCACCGCGACGGGGCCTTTGGCCAGCACCGCCAAGCCGAGGCAGGCGGCCGCCAGCCACAGCCAGGCGCGGCGGCGCTCCCGCAGCCAGAGAAACAGCGCCATGAGCGTCCAGCTCAGGGCCGCGGTCAGCGGCATATCGGTGACGGCGGCGCGGGCAAAGCCGAAAAGAAACGCGGCGGAAGCGGCGAGCATGGCGGCGAGCGCCGCCGCGCGCGCGCAGCGCGCCCGCGCCAGAAACAGCGCCAGCGCCAGCAGCAGGAGCAAGCCGAGGATCGCGTTCGGCCGCCGCGCGTTGGCGTCGTCGCCGCCCCAGGCATGGAAGCTGGCGGCGGCGACCCAGTAATACAGCACCGGTTTTTCGAACCAGCCTTCGCCCAACAGGCGCGGCGTCACATAGTCATGGCGGGCGGCCATGGCGGCGGCGATTTCCGCGTAGCGCGGCTCATCCGGGCCGACCAGCCCGATGCCGCCCAGCGCATGGGCGTAGGTCATGAAGGCCAAAGCGGCAATGCCGAGCGCCGCCCACACCAGCCGCCGCCGGCGCGCCGGGCCGGCAATTCGGGCCGCCGCCGCCGGGTTCGGGTTGCCAGTCATGCCGGGTTGGCGCGCCATGGGCTTGCGGGTCCTCCGGCGGCGTTAAGGAGTTTGCCGCGGAAAGCGCTCGCGAATCAATGCTAGCGCCTGCTCGCGGGTCGCCACTTCGCCCTCGAGCTGCGCATCTTCGACGGCGGAGAGGATCTCGCGATAGCGCGGCCCGGGGGCATAGCCCAGCGCCTTCAAGTCTTCGCCCGTGATCAAGCGCGGCGGCCGGATCGCCTCAGGCGGCGTGGCGGCGAGCTGCGCGCGCACGAAATCGTAGATTGCGAGGTTGCCGTGGCTGGCGGCGCAATCCAGCCGGTGCAATTCCAAGTGCTGCTCGAAGCCGCGCTGGCGCAGGAATCGCTTGAGCGTGCTCGGCCGCATCCGCGGCACGTCGATGAAGCGCATGTGCTGCGCCACGAGCGCGACCACCTGTTCGCACTGCGCCCGGGAGAGCCGCAGGCGCCGCCCGATGCCGGCGGCGATGACGGCGCCGATCGCCGCGTGATTGTCGAAGCGAATGCGGTCGGGCGCGCGCCGGAAGGTCGGCGGCTTGCCCACGTCGTGCAACAGGGCGCCCAGCCCCAGCTCCGCCGGTGCGCCCGCGGGCAGCGCCTCGAGCAGCAGCAGCGTGTGCTGCCAGACATCGCCCTCGGGATGATATTCGGGCGGCTGCGGCACGCCCTTCATCCGCGCCACCTCCGGCAGGATCACGGCCAGCAGGCCGAGCTCGTCGAGCCATTCGAAGGCGCGGCGGGCGCGGCCTTCGGTAAGCATCTTCAGCAGCTCGTCGCGAATCCGCTCGGCGCTGATCGCGGCGATCTCGCCCGCCTGCTCGCGGATCGCCGCCGCCGTCGCCGCCTCCACCGTGAACCCCAGGCGCGCCGCGAAGCGCGCCGCACGCAGCATCCGCAGCCGGTCCTCGCGAAAGCGCCGCCGCGGCTCGCCGATCGCGCGCACCACGCCGCGCCGCAAATCCTCGCGCCCGCCCACGAAATCCAGCACCTCGCCGGTGAGCGGATCGCGCAGCATGCCGTTGATGGTGAAGTCGCGCCGCAGCACATCTTCTTGCGGCGCGGTCGAATAGCGCACGGCGTCGGGATGGCGGCCGTCGCTCGCGCCCACATCGGCGCGGAACGTCGCCACCTCGACGTCGTCGCCCGCCCGCTCCCCGTGCACCAGCACCACGCCGAAATGCGCCCCCACGGCCGAGTGCCGCGGAAACAGCCGCATCACCGTCTCCGGCTTCGCATCCGTGGCGATGTCGAAGTCGCCGGCGGCGAGACCCAGCAAGCGGTCGCGCACGCAGCCTCCCGCCTCGTACGCTTGATATCCGGAGGCGCGCAACGTCGAGGCGATCTTCAGCGCAAGAGCTTCCGACATGCGGTGGCGGCGGGCGGCGCCCGGCGCCGCACAGTCCCAAGGTAACCGAGATCGCGGCCGCCAGCCCGCGTTCGCCGTCGGCGCGGCGACCGCGGGACGCGGGGCCGCCGGCCGGCGCGGAAGCGGTGGGCGGATCGCCGGTCCGCTCACATCTGGAGCCGGCGAGCCGGACTCAGGCGGGGCCTCGGCGGTATTGGGCGTCGCTGACCGGTTCCAGCCACTCGACCATCTTGCCGCCGAGGCGCTCTTGGATCGCGATGTGCGTCATCGCGGCGACCGGCGTCGCGCCATGCCAGTGCTTTTCGCCGGGCGCGAACCAGACCACGTCGCCGGGGCGGATCTCCGCAATCGGTCCGCCCTCGCGCTGCGCCCAACCGCAGCCGGCGGTGACGATGAGCATCTGGCCGAGTGGATGGGTATGCCATGCCGTGCGCGCGCCCGGTTCGAAGGTAACGCTGGCGGCGGCAACCCGCGCCGGCTCGGGCGCCTGAAACAGCGGATCGATGCGCACGGCGCCGGTGAACCACTCCGGCGAACCGTGGGCCGAAGGCTCGACGCCGCTTCGCCTAATCTCCATCGCTCGCCTCCCCGATCAGCGGCACCCGCCCAGGATCCCCTGGCGAGCACCCCGGTCTCTCTTCGATTTTCCGCCGCCTTGCAAACTCAGGCCGCCATCCGGCGGCCGCGGCCGCGGGTCCAGGATGCCGACGGCCGGCGCTCGTGCGTCAGCCACGGCGGGCGACAACGACCCGCTCCCAGCCCTGCCAATCGCGGCGGGTCTCGACGTCGCGCCACCGCCCGAGCAGCGCGCGCACGCCATCGCCCGCGCGATAGCCGATCTCCAGAATCAGCCAGCCGCCGGGCCGCAGCGCCAGCGCCGCCTGCGGCACCAATTTCTCGTAGGCCTCGAGACCGGTAGGACCGGAGACGAGGGCCGCGCGCGGCTCGTAGTCGCGCACCTCGCGCGCCAGCGACGCCAGCTCGTCATCCGCGACATACGGCGGGTTGGCGACGATCAGATCGAGGGTCTCGCCGCGGACCGGCGCCAGCCAGTCCGCGACCACGAACGCGACGCGCGCGCCCCAGCGCGCCGCGTTCCGCCGCGCCACCGCCAGCGCCGCAGCGGAGCGGTCGAGCGCCGCCACCCGCGCCGCCGGCCGCTCCAACGCCAGCGTCACCGCGATCGCGCCCGAGCCGGCGCCGGCATCCGCCGCGCGCGCCATCTGACCGGGCGCCAGCTTCTCCAGCGCCGCCGCCACCACGAGCTCCGTTTCCGGTCTGGGAATCAGCACCGCCGGCGTGACTTCGAAATCGCGGCCGAAAAAGTTCTGCCGGCCGAGGAGATATTGCAGCGGCTGACCGGCGGCGCGCGCGGTGATCAGGCGCGCAAACTCCTCTTGCTCGCGCGCGGCCGCCTTCGCCTCGGGATGCGCGTAGAGAAATGCGCGCGGCCGGCCCAGCGCCGCCAGCAGCAGCGCCTCGGCGTCCGCGCGCGCATGCGCCACGCCCGCCGCGGCCAAGCGCGCCTGCGCCTCGTGCAACAATTCGCGTAGTTCAGCCACGCAACGTCCGGAACGCCGCGACCCTCCGCACGCTTTCAGCCGCGCCCGTCCGGGGCGGCGCCGCTCCGTTCGCCGCCGCCGCTCCGCGGGCCGCGATCTTCCGCGCCCGCCCGGAGGCGGGCGAGAGAGGCGGCGTAGGGCGGACGGGCGACGCCGGCCTCGGTGATGATGGCGCTGACGTAGCGATGGGGCGTGATGTCGAAGGCGGGATTGAACACCGCCACCCCCTCCGGCACCACGGCCACGCCTTGAATCTCTTTCACCTCGCGCGCGTCGCGCTGCTCGATGGGAATTTGCTCCCCGCTCGGCAGCGAAAGATCGAGCGTCGAGGTGGGCGCGGCGACATAAAACGGCACGCCGTTTTCCTTGGCCAGCACGGCCACCGCGTAGGTGCCGATCTTGTTGGCGACGTCGCCGTTGGCGGCGATGCGGTCGGCGCCGACCACGACCGCGCCGATGCCGCCGGTGCGCAGAAAATGGCCGGCCATGTTGTCGGTGATCACGGTGGTGGGAATGCCGTCTTGCTGCAGCTCCCAGGCGGTGAGGCGCGCACCCTGCAAGAACGGGCGCGTCTCGTCGGCCAGCACCTCGATGCGCTTGCCCGCCGCCACGGCGGCGCGAATCACGCCCAGCGCCGTGCCGAAGCCGGCGGTGGCCAGCGCGCCGGCGTTGCAGTGGGTCAGCACGCGGCCGGCGGCGGGCAGCAGCGCGGCACCGTGCCGGCCGATGGCCTGGTTGATGGCGATGTCTTCGGCGGCGATGCGCTGCGCCTCGGCGACGAGGGCGGCGCGCACCGCCTCCGCGTCGCCGCTCGCGGCGGCGGCGTCGAACTTGCGCCGCATGCGGTCCAGCGCCCAGAACAAGTTCACCGCCGTGGGCCGCGTCGCGGCCAGCGCCGCCAAGATCTCGTCGAACTCGCCGCGCAACGCCGCCACGGTCGCCGCCCGCGACTGGCGCGCGCCCAGCGCCGCTCCCATCGCCGCCGCCACGCCGATGGCCGGCGCTCCGCGCACGGTCATGTCGCGAATCGCCGCGGCCACCTCGCGATAGTCGCGGCACAGGCGATACTCGACCCGGCCGGGCAGCAGCTTCTGGTCGAGCAGCCGCACCCCGGCGTCGGTCCATTCGAGCGTGGGCAGCATCAGCTTCGCGGCTCCAGCGCCAGATGGCGGGCGCACACCTCGGCGGCGGTGAAGAACGCCGTGAACGGGCACGCGCCGCCCGCGCGCGCTTCCCAAAACTCCCGGAGCCGCTGCCGCCCGCCCGCTTCCTCGCGCTCGACCAGGCACAGCACGCGCCGGACCTCGAGCCCGGCTTGCCAGGCCGCGTCCAGGGCCTCCATGGTCGAGGCGGCGGTCGTGCAGACGTCATCCACGATGGCCACCGGCATGCCCGGCCGCACCGCGCCCTCGATGCGCCGGCCCGTGCCGTGCGCCTTCTCCTGCTTGCGGACGATGAAAGCGCCGATCTCGGGGGGCGCGAGCGCGCTGGCCATCGCCGTCGCCACGACGATGGGGTCGGCGCCCAGCGTCAGCCCGCCCACGGCCGCCACCTCCGCCCCATCCGCGCGCAGGGCGCCGAGCACGAGGCGGCCGATGAGCAGCGCGCCGCGCGCGGCGAGGGTCGTCACCCGGCAGTCAATGTAGTAGTCGCTGATGCCGCCCGAGGAGAGGCGAAACGAGCCCAGGCGAAACGATTGGCGCGCGAGCAGCGTCAGCAACTCGTCGCGAACGTCGGTGGCGGAGTCGGCAGCGTGCATCAATGGATCAGCTTATGGAAATCGCGATAGCCGTGCGTGCCCACGAAGAGCAAGAAAAAGAGCGTCCCATTATAGGCGCAGTGCATCACCCAACTCGCGACGACCGAGCCGCTGGCGGCGCGCACGGCGGTGAGCACGATACCCACCACTGAAATCAAGGCGATGGGAACGAGGGCATTGGCGAGCTGGCTGCCATGCGCCAGGCCAAAGAGAATGCCCGTGGCCAGGATTGCCAGCAGTTCGGCGCGGCCGAGCCGCGCCAGCAAGCGAAAGACCCATGCGACGCCATCCAAGATCGGCGCGGCCAAGATGCCGAAAACGATCGCCGCCCAAAAGCCCGCTTCCGCGCGGGTCGGCGGCAGGCCGGCGGCGGCCAGCCGCAGCCACGCCAGCCCGGCGATCAGCGCCGCCGCCGCCGCGCCCGCCCACAAGAACGGCCGCCAGGCGCGCGCCTGCTGCCGCGACATCCCCTCCCCGAACGAGCGGCGCAGGCTGGGATAGATCAAGCCGCGAAAAATGATCTCCTCGAAAAACGGCGCGACCACCACGCCGTAGATCGTCACGGCCCAGGCCGTGCGCGGGTTGAACAGCTTGTCGATCGGCAACTGCTGGGGCAGCGGCAGATAGTTCTCGAGCACCTGCAGCACCAGCGACAAGCCGATGCCGATGAGCAGCGCCCGGCCGACCCACGAGCTCGGAATCTTGCGCCAATGGATGGCGCGCCAAAACGGGGCGCGATAGAGCGACTGAATCCAGCGCCAGGCGAAGGCCAACCCCGCCGCCAGGGCCACCGTCTGCACCGCCAGCAAGAAGCGCGCATCGATCAACGGCCGCAGCCCGGCCGCGTCCGCCGCGCCGGTGTGGCCGGCGATCGCGAGCACGGCGACGCCGACCAGCAGCGCGACGACCAGCGCCAAGCCGATCATGACCAGGATCAGAGCGACGTCGATGCCGCGCCAGACGGGATCTCGCGGCGGCGCCGGCGGCGGCGCCGCCTCCGGCGGGCCGGCCGGCGGCCAATCGGGGGTGAGAGGAGGAAGGTCGGGAGTCAAGGGATCAGTATAAGAACGCCAGGGCCGCGATTTTCACTTGGACGCCGCGCGCCGGGCTGAAGCCCGGCGCGGGCGCGGACCGTCGAGTTCATGCGCAGGGCCTGGGGGGATTTTCGCTCGCCCTTATTGCACCAGCGGCGGCTGCTCGGCTTCGACTTCCTCGGCGGGAATCACCGAGGCGGCCGCGGCGTGATCGCCTTCATCGAGGCGCAGCAGGCGCACGCCTTGCGTCGCCCGCCCGGCTTCCCGAATGCTGCCGCTATCCACGCGGATGGCCTTGCCTTGCTGGCTGATGGCCATGATTTCGGTGGCTTCGCCCACGGCCAGAATCGCCACCACCGGCCCGTTGCGTTCGCTGGTCTTGATGTTGATGACGCCGCTGCCGCCGCGCGATTGCAGCCGGTACTCGCTGAGGGCGGTGCGCTTGCCGTAGCCGTTGGCGGTGACCGAGAGAATCAGCTGCTTGTCGTCGCGCGCCAGCTCCATGCCCACGATCTCGTCGCCTTTCGCCAGCGACATGCCGCGCACGCCGCGCGCCGGCCGGCCCATCGGCCGCACGTCTTCCTCGGCGAAGCGGATGCCTTTGCCTTGCCGCGACGCCAGGAAGATTTGCCGCGTCCCATCGCTCAGACCGGCGTTGACCAGCTCGTCGCCGTCCTCCACGCTCATGGCGATGATGCCGGCCGTGCGCGGGTTCGAGAATTCCTTCACCGGCGTCTTTTTGATCACGCCCTGGCGGCTCACCATCACGATGTATTCGCTCTCGCTCTCGAGATCCTTCACCGGCAGCATGGCCTTGACCTTTTCGCCTTCCTGAATCGCCACCAGGCTGTTCACCGCCCGTCCCTTGGCGTTGGCCGCGGCGTCGGGGATCTCATAGACCTTCAGCCAATAGACGCGGCCGCGGTCGGTGAAGATGAGGATGTAGCTGTGGGTCGAGCACACGAAGAGCCGCTCGACGAAATCCTCGCCGCGCGTGCCGGCGCCGATGCGCCCGCCGCCGCCGCGTTTCTGCTGGCGGTAGATGGCGATGGGCGTGCGCTTGACATAGCCGGAGTGAGTGAAGGTGATCGCCACCGTCTCTTCCTGGATGAGATCTTCGAGTTGAATCTCATCGACCTGATCTTGCAGCTCCGTGCGCCGCGGATCCTTGTCGCCGCCGTACTCCTTGCGCACTTCCTTCAGCTCGTCGGCGATCACGCCGCGCAACTTCTTGTCGCTGGCCAGAATCGCTTCGAGTTCGGCGATGCGGGCGCGGATTTGCTCGAGCTCGTCGAGCAGCTTCTGCCGCTCCATCGAGGTGAGCCGGTGCAGTTGCAGATCCAAGATCGCCTGCGCCTGCTTCTCGCTGAGCTTGAAGCGCGCCATCAGGCCGTCGCGCGCCTCGCGCGGCGAGGCCGAGGCGCGGATGAGCTTGATCACCGCGTCGAGGTTGTCGAGCGCGATCTTGTAGCCTTCGAGGATATGTTCGCGCTCGCGCGCGCGCGCCAGATCGTAGGCGGTGCGGCGGCGCACCACGTCCACGCGATGCTCGAGAAAGCGGTGCAGCGCCTCCACCAGCCCCATCTCGCGCGGCTGGTTGTTGGCCACCGCCAGCAAGATCATGCCGAAGCTGGTCTGCAGGTTGGTGTGCTTGTAAAGCTGGTTGAGAATGATCTCGGCCTGCTCGCCCCGCCGCAGTTCCAGCACGATGCGCATGCCGTCGCGGTCGCTCTCGTCGCGGATGTCGGAGATGCCCTCGACCTTCTTCTCTTGCACCAGCTCGGCGATGCGCTCGATCAGCTTGGCCTTGTTGACCTGATAGGGAATCTCGGTGATGACGATGGCGCGGCGATCCTTGCCGATGCTCTCCATGCCGGCCTTGGCGCGAAGGATGAAGGTGCCGCGCCCGCGCTGATAAGCCTCGACGATGCCCGACTTGCCGTACAGAATGCCGCCGGTGGGAAAATCGGGCCCCTTGACGTGTTTCATCAGGTCGGCGAGCTTGGCCTGCGGATTGTTCAATAACTCCAGACTGGCGTCGAGAATTTCGGTCAAGTTATGCGGCGGAATCTTCGTGGCCATGCCCACCGCGATGCCGTCGCCGCCGTTGATCAGGAGGTTGGGGATGCGCGCCGGCAATACCGTCGGCTCCTCGGTGGATTCGTCGAAGTTGGGCACGAAATCCACCGTGTCCTTGTCGATGTCGGCCAGCAGTTCTTCCGCGATGCGCGCCAAGCGCGCCTCGGTGTACCGGTAGGCCGCGGGCGGATCGCCATCCACCGAACCGAAGTTGCCCTGCCCGTCGATCAGCGGGTAATGCATGTTGAAGTCTTGCGCCATGCGTACCAGCGCGTCATAGACGGCGGCGTCGCCGTGCGGATGGTATTTCTTCAACACTTCTCCCACCACGCCCGCGCATTTCGAATACTTCTTGTTCGAGAGCAGCCCCTCGCGAAACATCGCATAGAGAATGCGGCGATGCACCGGCTTCAGGCCGTCGCGCACGTCCGGCAAGGCGCGGCCGATGATGACCGACATGGCGTAGTCCAAATAGGACCGCCGCATCTCCTCCTCGATGTTGATCGGGAGCAGATTCTTATTGCCGTCGGCGCCGTCGCCCGAGAGTGGAAGCTGGGAAGGGGTGAGATCGTCGGCCATGATCTAAGTTCAATTTTACCATGTATTTACGGCGAATCTTGCGCGCGATTTGAGCGCCGGCCAACGGCCAGACGCCGAGCTCCCGCAGGCGCCTTGTGGGTCCGGCGCCTGGCCGCTGCAATCGCCCTTGCTGGAACCTAGGAGTCACGGCTTGCGAGCGGCCTGGCGAGGCCGGCGGACCGGCGTGTACGGAGGCCGCAACTCCGGCCGTGACGGCGGGTTTGTAGCTGCATGCCCGAACGGCCATGGCTTACGGGGAGGAGCTTGGTGGGGGCCGTGGCCGTGCTGGCCGCGGCGGCGGCCTTCATCGCGGCGACGAACTCGCCGCGCGCCGCCGCCGCCCGGCCATACCAGGAACCGGCCGCGCAGGAACGCATCGTGCAGGCCCTTGACCGTCTGACCTGGGGCATCGCGCCCGGCGACGTCGCCGCGGTGGAAAAGATCGGGCTGGACCGCTGGATCGAACTGCAACTGCACCCGGGCGAGATTCCCGAGAATCCGGCGCTGGCGGCGGCGCTCGCGCCCTACGACACGCTGCGCATGTCGTCCCAGCAAATCATCGCGCATTACCCGCCGCCGGAACTGATCCGCCAGATGGCGCTGGGGCGGGCAGCTCTGCCCTCGGACCCGGCGGCGCGCGCCATGGCCGAGCGCGAGATCGCGCGCCTGCGGCAACGCCAAGAGGCGAAGGCCGGCGCCGGCGAGAGCGGCGAGCCGGCCAGCGGGCTGGCGACCCGCGCCAGCGCAAGCTTGGCCGATTGGCTGACACCGGAGGAGATTGCCGCGCTGCGCAACGGCCCGCCGGAAGATCGCGTGGCGGCGTTCTTGGCGCTGCCGCAAGCCAAGCAAGACGCCGTGATCGCCGCGCTGCCGCGTGCCGCAATCCAGCCGTTGGCGGTGTGGGGACCGCCGGCGCTGGAGCGGCGCATTGCGATGCAAGACGCGCCGCAGACGATCGTGCCGCTCGACCTGCAATCGGCGAAGCTGCTGCGCGCGGCGGAGACGAACCGGCAACTCCAGGACGTGCTCACGGATTTTTGGTTCAACCACTTCAACGTCTATCTCTACAAGGGCGCCGACCGTTTCTTGATTACCGCTTATGAGCGCGACGCCATCCGGCCGCATGTGCTCGGCAAGTTCTACGACCTGCTGGTGGCGACGGCGGAAAGCCCGGCCATGCTCTTCTACCTCGACAACTGGCAGTCGGTGGACCCCAATGCCGCGGCGCGGCTGGAGGCGCTCCGCGAGGCGCGGCGCGAGATGCGCGGGGAGCCCTTCGGCATGCTCGGGCCTTTCGGGCCGTTCCCGCCGGCGCGGCCGCCCAAGCCGAAAGCGCCGCCGCGGCGCGGATTGAACGAAAATTACGGCCGCGAGGTGATGGAGCTGCACACCATCGGGCTGCATTACACGCAAGCCGACGTGATCGCCGCCGCCCGCTGCTTCACCGGCTGGACGATCGGGCGGCCGGGGCACGGCGGGCCCTTCCGCGATCCGGTGTTCTATTACAACGACGCGCTGCACGACAAAGGCGAAAAGGTCGTGCTCGGCCATCGCATCAAGGCCGGCGGCGGCATGAACGACGGTTTGGAGCTGCTGCGCTGGCTGGCGCGCGATCCCAACACCGCCCGCCACATCTCCTACGAGCTGGCGCAGCGCTTTGTCGCCGACGATCCGCCCGCCGCGCTCGTGGATCGCATGAGCGCCGCCTACCTGGCGAGCGACGGCGACTTGCGGCAGGTGATGGAGACCATGATCCACTCGCCCGAGTTCTGGGATCCGCGCTACTACCGCGATCAGGTGAAGTCGCCCTTCGAGATGGTGGTCAGCGCGCTGCGCGCCACCGGCGCGCAAATCACCAACCCCACGCGGCTGGTGCAGATCGTCGCGCAGATGGGCGAGCCGCTCTACGGCAAAGAGCCGCCCACCGGTTACGGCAACGACGGCCGGCAATGGGTCTCCGCCAGCGGTTTGCTGGCGCGCATGAATTTCGCGCAGCAGCTGGCGGGCAACCGGCTCCCCGGCGTGCGCGTGGATCTGTCGCCGTTCGCGCCGGGGCAGGCGACGGCCAGCGAGGTCACGCACGCGCTGTACGAGGGTTTGCTGCTGAATCAGGTCTCGGAGAACACCGAGCGCGCGATCGCGCGCGAACTGGCCAAGCTCGCGCCGGGAGCGGCGGCGGCCGATGCCGCCAATCCGCGGCCGCTCAGCCCGGCGCAGGTCGCGGTGGTCGCCGGGCTGGTGCTGGGGTCACCGGAGTTCCAGGAACGATAAACAGCCGGGGTGGAGGGCGAAAACCATGACAATGACGCGGCGAATTTTCTTGAAGCGGTCGGGGATGGCGATGGTCGGCATCGGCGCGCTGCCGCACTGGCTGGCGCGCACGGCGAACGCGCTGGACCTGCCCGCGGGAGGACGCAAGGTGCTGGTGGCGCTGTTCCAGCGCGGCGCCGCCGACGGCTTGAACGTCGTGGTCCCCTATGGCGAAAGCTACTACTACCAGGCGCGGCCGACCATCAACATTCCCCGGCCGAGCGGGGCGCCGGCCGCCCGGGCGATGGAAGCGGGCATCGATCTCGACGGCTTCTTCGCCCTGCATCCGGCGCTGGGCGCGCTCAAGCCGCTCTGGGATGCGCATCATCTGGCCGTCGTGCACGCCGCCGGTTCGCCCGATCCCACCCGCTCGCATTTCGACGCGCAAGACTACATGGAGTCGGGCACGCCGGGGGTGAAGTCCACCGACGATGGCTGGCTCAACCGGGCCCTCGTGGCCGCGCCCGGCGCCGACCCGTCGCCGCTGCGCGCGGTGGCGATGAGCGCGCAACTGCCGCGCACGCTGCAAGGCCACGCGCCGGCGCTGGCGATCAACAATCTCCGGGCGTTTCAACTGGCCAGCCCGGGCGCGCTGGCGCGGATTACCGGCTCGACCCTCGAAGCGATGTACGACCAGGCCGCCGACGCCGTGCTCCAGCCGGCGGGACAGGACACCTTCGAAGCGCTCAAGATCGTGCAGCGGCTGGACGCGACGCCGTATCAGCCGGCCGCCGAGTACCCGCGCTCGCCACTGGGCGATCGCATGCGCCAACTGGCGCGGCTGATCAAGGCCGACGTGGGGGTCGAGGTCGCCTTCGCCGACGTCGGCGGCTGGGACCATCACGTCAACGAAGGCAACACGCAGGGCCAGCTGGCGTCGCGGCTGCGCGACTTCGCCGGCGCCATCTCCGCGTTTTGGAGCGACCTCGGGCCGCGCGCGGAAGACGTGGTGCTGGTGACGATGAGCGAGTTCGGGCGCACGGTGCGCGAGAACGGCAATCGCGGCACCGACCACGGCCACGCCAACGTCATGTTCGTGCTCGGCGGGCCGGTGCGCGGGGGACGCGTCTATGGCGAGTGGCCGGGTTTGGCGCCGGAGCGGCTCTATCAGAACCGCGACCTGCAAGTGACCACCGACTTTCGCGATGTGCTCGGGGAAGCCGTGCTGCGACACCTGAACGTGACGGCGCTGAACGAAGTGTTTCCCGGCTTCGCCGCCGATCCGGCGCGTTTCCGCGGTTTCCTGCGCGCCTAGCCCCGGCCGCGCGCCGGCCGCGAGCGGTCTTGGTTCAGGGCCGCCGGGAGCCGCCGGCGCTCACGTATGCGCCGCGCCGGCCGGCGCGCTCATTTTTGGCTCCGGCCGGCGAGCAGCAGGCGGTCGCAGGGCCAGGGGCCGGGCACGGCGACGCGAACCCTGCTTCTAGCCGCTATTCAACAATTGAATTGGCCTTTGCGGCGCGCATTGGCTACCGTTATTTCATTGCGCCCCAGATAGAGGGCCTAACAATAGCTCCGGTCGCGATTGCAGGCGGATCGACGGCCTTGGGCTCGCGCTCCGGGGGGATGCCGCCAATCAGAAGGACGTCGGACATGTTTTTGCCCGCAAATCACGCCGGCTTTTTCCCCGCGCCGGCCAGCCCGCGCGGCGGCGGCGCCGCCTGGCTCGGCCCTAGGAGACTGGCATGGAGCGGTTAGTCGTGATAGGCAACGGCATGGCGGGCGTGGCTTGCGTGGAACAACTGCTCAAGCATGGCCCTAAGTTCTCTATTTCCATCCTGGGCGATGAAACCCATCCCAACTACAACCGCGTTCTGCTTTCCTCCGTGCTGGCGGGCCAGAAAGACGCCGACGAAATCACGCTCAACCCGGTGGCGTGGTACGCCGGCCACGATATTGACTTGCGCTTGGGGGCCCGCGCCACCCAGTTGGATCGAGCGGCGCGCACCGTAACGTGCGAAGACGGCCGCAGGCTGGAGTACGAACGCCTCATTTTGGCCACCGGCAGTGCGCCCGTGCTCCCGCCGCTCACCGGGCTGAACCTGCAGGGCGTGTTTGTGTTCCGCACCCTGGACGATACTCGCGCGCTGATCGCCGCCGCCGGCGCCGGAGTGCGCGCGGTGGTGATCGGGGGCGGCCTATTGGGCCTGGAGGCGGCCCGCGGGCTGCAGTTGCGCGGCTGCGACGTTACCGTCGTGCATCTGCCGGACACGCTGATGAACCTGCAGCTCGACGCTGTCGGCGGGCGTTACTTGCAGCGGCATATCGAGCGCTTGGGCGTACGCGTTTGCGTGAATCGCTGCGCCCGCGCCGTGCTGGGCGACGGCGCAGTGGAGGGAGTGGAGTTCGCCGACGGCTCTACCCTGCCCGCGAACCTGGTGGTGATTGCCGCCGGCGTGCGTCCCAACGTCGTCTTGGCGCGCGAGGCGGGGCTGGAAGTGCGGCGCGGCGTCGTGGTCGACGACCAACTGGGCACCTCGGATCCGGCCATCTATGCGGTGGGCGAATGCGCCGAGCATCGCGGCGTGGTGCACGGGCTGGTGGCGCCGCTGCTGGAGCAGGCCAAGGTGCTCGCCGCCGTGCTGGCCGGGCATCGGGACGAGCGCTATCGCGGCAGCATCCCGGCCGCGCAACTCAAGGTCATGGGGGTCGAGGTTTTTTCCGCCGGCGAGATCAACGAAGGCGACGGGCTCGACTGCGTGCGTTACGAGGACGCCGGCCTCGGAGTCTACAAGAAACTGCTGCTGCGCGACGGCAAGCTCGCCGGCGTGGCCCTGGTCGGAGATACCGCGGATAGCCAGCGCTATGCGGCTTGGCTGCGCGGCGGCGCCGACCTGACCGCGCGGCGGAGCAGCCTGCTCTTTCCCGCGCCGGCCCCCGATGGCGGCCTGGATGTGGCCCAGTTGCCCGCCGCCGAGGTCGTCTGCGGCTGCCTGGGGGTGACCAAGGGCGATTTGATCGCCGCCATCCACGCCGGCGGCATCAACACGTTGGCGCAGCTCAAGGACCGCACCCGCGCCGCCACCGGCTGCGGCAGCTGCGCCGGTGTCTGCGAGCGTTTGTTGCGCGCGGTGGCGCCGGATTTTGTCGAGGCGGGCCCGAGCCCCATTTGCGCCTGTCTGCCGTTCACCCAGGAGCAGCTGCGAGAGATGATCCGCTCGCAGCAGCTCACTTCGGTGCAAGAAGTGCTCGAAATTTACGGCCAGGGCGAGGGCTGCGAAGTCTGCAAGCCGGCGCTGAGCTATCTTGTGGACCTGGTTTGGTGTGGCGAGCACGAAGAGGACCGCTCGGCGCGCTACATCAACGACCGCGTGCACGCCAATATTCAGCGCGACGGCACGTTTTCCGTGGTGCCGCGCATCCGCGGCGGGGTGACCTCGCCCGCCGAACTGCGGCGCATCGCCGACGTGGCGGAAAAGTACCGAGTGCGCATGGTCAAGATCACCGGCAGCCAGCGCATCGATCTGCTCGGCGTCGCCAAGGAGGATCTGCCCAAGATCTGGGCCGATCTCGGCATGCCTTCCGGCCAGGCCTACACCAAGGGCGTGCGCATGGTGAAGACCTGCGTGGGCACGGATTTTTGCCGCTTCGGCACGCAAGACTCCACCCGCGCCGGCATCGAGCTGGAGCGGCGGCTGGAAAATCTCTACACCCCGCACAAGGTCAAGATGGCCGCCGTCGGCTGCCCGCGCAATTGCGCCGAGGCCACGGTCAAGGACATCGGCTTGATCGGGCAGGAGGGTGGCTGGCAAGTCGTGGTGGGTGGAGCGGCCGGCAAGACGGTGCGCAAGGCCGACTTGCTGGTTACCGTCGCCACTACGGAAGAAGCGCTGAGCGCCGCCGAATTGTTTTTCCAGTACTACCGCGAAAACGCCAACTACCTGGAGCGCGCTTACGACTTCATCGAGCGGGTGGGCATCGAGAAAGTGCGCAAGCAGACCGTGTACGCTCCCGCGCCGGCGCGCGCGGCGCTGCTCGAGCGGCTGCGCAAAGCCAAGGCGCTGGCCAAGGACGCATGGCTGGAGCGCGAAGATCCCGTCCACGCCGCGCAATTCGTCCAGATCCAAGCGATGGAGGTGCCGCAGCCATGACGCCAACCTTCCCGGCTCGCGGCGCCGCGCCCCACGCCGGCAAGGTACGCCGGTCGTTCGCCGCGGCCGCCAATGCCGAACCCGAAACCTGGGTGCGCGTGACCGGCGTCGAGGCCATTCCCTTGCGCCAGGGCCGCAGCGTACGCTTAGGGGCCCGCGAGATCGCAATTTTCAATCTCGGCGACCGCTTTCTGGCGGTTGACAATCGCTGCCCGCACCAAGGCGGGCCGTTGGCCGACGGCATCGTGGCCGGCGGGACCGTGGTCTGTCCCCTGCATAGCTGGAAGGTCTGCTTGGAAAGCGGCGCGGTGCGGAAACCCGACGTCACCGCCTGCGTCCCCACCTACCCCACGCGCGTCGAAGATGGCGTGGTGCTGGTCTGCCTGGGCGCCGCGCCCGCAGCCTAGCGGCAGGCAGGAAGGCGGGCGGGGCGATAAGCTTCGCAGGGCGTCGTTCTCGGCTGCTCGGGGCGGATCGGATACATCCGTGTATTCCTCCCGCCCCTCCCAGCCTGCGGCCTCGCCCTGCTGGCTTTTCGCCCCGTTTCGTCGTGGTTAGCTGGCAGGGATCCGCCCTGCGGAATTTCGCGGGTCTCCCCTCGATCTCGGCTCGCTGGATTTTCAGTGGTGGACTCGGGGGCTGCCGCCAGTGGCGCGGGCTGCGGAGCCGTCGGGGAGTCCCATCCAACTCGCCGCACCGTGGTCGCAAAAAAGGGGGGAAGCCGTGTAGGCCGGCGGTCCCCCCTGATGCGGCTGGCCAAGAGCCCGCGATGCGAATGCGGCGGCGCTACTCGAGCAGCTCGTCGGCGGCTTCTTCGCTTTCGTTGTCCTCGCCGTGGAAGAGATCGAGGGCGCGCTCGGCCTCTTCGTAGGGCGCGGGCGCAAGCGCCGCTTCCAGCGCGGCGGCCTCTTCCTCCTCCTCGCCCACGAGACGGACCGCGCGGTAGTACTCGAGGCCGGTGCCGGCGGGGATGAGGCGGCCCATGATGACGTTCTCCTTGAGGCCGCGCAGATAGTCGATCTTGCCCTGGATCGAGGCCTCGGTCAGCACGCGCGTGGTCTCCTGGAAGGAGGCGGCGCTGATGAAGCTTTCGGTCGAGAGCGAGGCCTTGGTGATGCCGAGCAGCAAGGGGCGGCCGGTGGCGGGGCGGCCGCCGGCGGCGATGGCGCGTTCGTTCTCCTCGCGGAAGCGGAACTTGTCCACCTGCTCGTCCACGAGGAACTCGGTGTCGCCGACATCCTCGACGCGCACCCACCGCATCATCTGGCGGACGATGACCTCGATGTGCTTGTCGTTGATGTTGACGCCCTGGAGGCGGTACACCTCCTGGATCTCGTTGACGAGATAGGCTTGCAGTTCCTTTTCGCCGAGCACGGCCAGGATGTCGTGGGGATTGCGCGGGCCGTCCATGAGCGGCTCGCCGGCGCGCACGCGCTCGCCCTCCTGCACGGAGATGTGCACGCCGCGGGGCAGCAAGTACTCCTTCTCGGTGCCGTTGTCGGCGACGACCAGGATCTTGCGCTGGTTCTTGGCGACGTCGCCGTACTTGACGACGCCGTCGATTTCACTGATGACCGCGGTTTCGCGGGGCTTGCGCGCCTCGAAGAGCTCGACCACGCGCGGCAAGCCGCCGGTGATGTCCTTGGTCTTGGTGGTTTCGCGGGGAATCTTCGCCAGCACGTCGCCGGCGAAGACCGTCTGCCCGTCTTGCACCATCAAGTGCGCATGCGAGGGCATGAGGTACTTCTTGCCGCGGCTCGCGGCGGCGGAGCCCTCCGGCACGATGACGATCTGCGGCTGCCGCTTCTCGTCGGGCGAGTCGGTGACCACCCAGTGGGAGAGGCCGGTGACTTCATCGACCTCCTCGTGCAGGGTCGTGCCCTCCTCCATGTCCTTGAACTTCACCGTGCCGCCGATCTCGGTGAGGATGGAGAAGGTGTAGGGATCCCACTCGACCATGATTTCGCCCATGGCGACGGGATCGCCCTCGTTCTTCTTGATGCGGGCGCCATAGACGACGGAATAGCGCTCGCGCTCGCGGCCCTTGTCGTCCACGACGGCGATGGAGCCGTTGCGGTTCATGACCACCAGGTCGCCTTCCTTGCTGCGCACGGTGGCGAGGTTGAGGAAGCGCACGAAGCCCTTGCTCTTCGACTCCTGGCGGCTCTGCTCGCTGACCTTGCTGGCGGTGCCGCCGATGTGGAAGGTGCGCATGGTCAGCTGCGTGCCGGGCTCGCCGATGGACTGGGCGGCGATGACGCCGACCGCCTCGCCCAGCTCGACCAGCTTGCCGGAGGCGAGGTTGCGCCCGTAGCACATGACGCAGACGCCGCGCTTCGACTCGCAGGTGAGCACGGAGCGGATGAGCACGCGCTCGATGCCGGCGTTTTGGATGCGGGCGGCGAGGTCCTCGGTGATTTCCTGGTTGACCTCGACGATGGTCGAGCCCTCGTAGTCCTTGATGCGCTCCAGCGAGACGCGGCCGACGATGCGGTCGCGCAGGCTCTCGACGATCTCGCCGGAATCGACGATCGCGCTGACGTAGATGCCGTCCACGGTGCCGCAATCGATCTCGCTGATGATCACGTCTTGCGCGACGTCCACCAGGCGGCGGGTGAGATACCCGGAGTCGGCGGTCTTGAGCGCGGTGTCGGCCAGGCCCTTGCGCGCGCCGTGGGTGGAGATGAAGTACTGCAGCACCGTCAAGCCTTCGCGGAAGTTGGCGGTGATCGGGGTCTCGATGATCTCGCCGGAAGGCTTGGCCATCAGGCCGCGCATGCCGGAGAGCTGGCGAATCTGCTGCTTGGAACCGCGGGCGCCACTGTCGGCCATGATGTAAACGGGATTGACGGTGCCTTCGCGGTCCTGCTTCTCGAGCACGCCGAACATCTCGTCGGAGACGCGCTCGGTGATGTTCGACCAGATCTCGACGACCTTGTTGTAGCGCTCGCCGTTGGTGATGGCGCCGTCGAGGTATTGCTTCTGCACCTCGACGACCTGCTTCTCGGCGTCCTTGACCAGCGCCTGCTTGTTGGCGGGAATGACCAAGTCGTCGATGCCGATGGAGATGCCGGCGCGGGTGGCGGCGTTGAAGCCGAGCGCCTTGATCTCATCGAGCATCTTGACGGAGTGCTCGAGCCCGAAGGTGAGATAGGCGTAGTTGACGAGCGAGCTGAGGCCGCGCTTCTTGAGCAAGCCGTTGACGAAGGGCATGCCCTGCGGCAGGTGGTCGTTGAGAATGACGGTGCCGACGGTGGTGTCGATGAAGTGGTCCTTGACCGTCTGCTTGTCGGCGCGCACCACGTCTTGGTTGTCGAAGGCGGTGTTGAGATCGATGAGCTCGCCGGAGTAGCGCAGGCGAATCGGGGTCATGGTTTCGACCTCGCCCATCTCCAGCGCGATCAGGACGTCCTCGGCGCTGCCGAAGACGCGGCCGGCGCCCTTGGCCTTGGCGTTGGCCTTGGTGAGGTAATAGACGCCGAGCACCATGTCCTGGGTGGGCACGGCGATCGGCTGGCCGGAAGCAGGGGAGAGGATGTTATGCGAGCTGAGCATCAGCACGCTGGCCTCGACCTGCGCCTCGGGAGAAAGCGGGATGTGCACGGCCATCTGGTCGCCGTCGAAATCGGCGTTGAAGGCGGTGCAGACCAGCGGGTGAATCTTGATCGCCTTGCCCTCGACGAGCACCGGCTCGAAGGCCTGGATGCCGAGGCGGTGCAGGGTGGGAGCGCGGTTGAGCAGGACGGGGTGGTCCTTGATCACCTCCTCGAGGATGTCCCAGACGACGGGCTCCTGCTGCTCGACCATCTCCTTGGCCTGCTTGATGGTGGTGCAGTGGCCGCTCTGCTCGAGGCGGTGATAGATGAAGGGCTTGAAGAGCTCGAGCGCCATCTTCTTGGGCAGGCCGCACTGATGCAGCTTGAGCTCGGGGCCGACGACGATGACGGAGCGGCCGGAGTAGTCCACGCGCTTGCCGAGCAAATTCTGGCGGAAGCGGCCCTGCTTGCCCTTGAGCGTGTCGGAGAGCGACTTGAGCGGGCGGTTGTTGGCGCCGCGCAGGATGCGGCCGCGGCGGCCGTTGTCGAAAAGGGCGTCCACCGCCTCCTGCAGCATGCGCTTCTCGTTGCGGACGATGACTTCGGGCGCGTGCAGCTCCATCAGCTTCTTGAGCCGGTTGTTGCGGTTGATCACGCGGCGATAGAGGTCGTTGAGGTCGCTGGTCGCGAAGCGGCCGCCGTCGAGGGGCACGAGCGGGCGCAGTTCGGGCGGGATCACCGGCAGCACGTCGAGGATCATCCACACCGGCTTGTTCTGGCTCTTGCGGAAGGCGTCCACCACCTTGAGGCGCTTGGCGTACTTGACGCGCTTCTGCGCCGAGGGCTCGCTTTTCATCTTTTCGCGCAATTCGGCGGCGAGTTCCTCGACATCGACGCGGCGCAGCAGCTCCTTGATCGCCTCCGCGCCCATCAGCGCGGTGAAGCGGCCGCCGAAGCCCTCGTTGATGAGCTCGCGGTAGCGCTCCTCGGAGAGCACCTCGCGTTCCTTGACCGGCGCCTCGCCGGCATCGACGACGACGTAGGCCTCGAAGTAGAGCACGCGCTCCAGCTCGCGCAGGGTGATATCGAGGAGATGGCCGATGCGGCTGGGCAGGCCCTTGAAGAACCAGACGTGGGAGCAGGGCGAGGCCAGCTCGATGTGGCCGAGGCGCTCGCGCCGCACCTTCGACAGCGTGACCTCGACGCCGCACTTGTCGCAGATGACGCCGCGGTGCTTCATGCGCTTGTACTTGCCGCACAAGCACTCCCAGTCGGTGACGGGACCGAAGATGCGGGCGCAGAACAAGCCGTCGCGCTCGGGCTTGAAGGTGCGGTAGTTGATGGTCTCCGGCTTGGTCACCTCCCCGTGCGACCAGCTCCGAATCTTTTCCGGCGAGGCGAGGCTGATGCGGATGCTGTCGAAATCGGCGATGAGGTTGGCGCGATCGTAGGGGCTACTTCTGTACACATTCCCTCCAGAATCCTGCGGCGGGCGCGAAGCCCGCGGGGCTGAGCGGGCGCGAAGCCCGCGTTCCTAGTCGTCGGCGGCGGCGCCGACGGGGGCCTCGGTCTTTTGGTGTTGCATCAACTCGACATCGAGACACAGCGATTGCAACTCGCGAATCAATACGTTGAAGCTCTCGGGCACGCCCGGCTCCAGCGCCGCTTCGCCCTTGACGATGGCCTCGTAGATCTTGGCGCGGCCATAGACGTCGTCGGATTTGGCGGTGAGCAGCTCTTGCAGGATGTAGGCGGCGCCGTACGCCTCCAGCGCCCACACCTCCATTTCGCCGAAGCGCTGGCCGCCGAACTGCGCCTTGCCGCCCAGCGGCTGCTGGGTGATCAGCGAGTATGGGCCGATGGAGCGGGCGTGGATCTTGTCGTCCACCAAGTGCGAAAGCTTGAGCATGTAGATGTAGCCGACGGTGACCGGCTGCTCGAAGCGGCGGCCGCTGACGCCGTCGATCAAAAACGTCTTGCCGCTCTCCGGCAGCTTGGCTTCTTTGAGCAGGCTCTTGATCTCGCGCTCGCGCGCGCCGTCGAAGACCGGCGAGGAAAACGTGACGCCGAGGGCGTGGCCGGCCCAGCCCAGATGGGTCTCGAGGATCTGCCCGACGTTCATGCGCGAGGGAACGCCCAAGGGATTGAGGACGATATCCACGGGGGTGCCGTCGGCCATGTAGGGCATGTCCTCGACCGGCAGGATGCGGGCGATGACGCCCTTGTTGCCGTGGCGCCCGGCCATCTTGTCGCCCACCGAGAGCTTGCGCTTCATGGCGATATAAACCTTGACCAGGCGAATGACGCCGGGCGGCAGTTCGTCGCCGCGCGCGAGCTTTTCCTTTTTCTCGCGCGCGATCTTGGAGAGCACGTCGATCTGGCGGGTGGTCATCTCCTCGATTTCGTCGATCTGCTCGTTGAGCCGCGGATCGCGGTGGTCGACCAGGCGCAAGCGCTTGAGGTTGCGGGTGGAAATGCCCTCGATGGTTTCGCGCGAAAGCACGGTGCCCTTGCCCAGCAGCTTGCGGTTGGTCTTTTCGTCGTGCAGGTCGGCGGCCAGCTCCTTGCCGCCGAGCAGGCTGGCGAGGCGCTTGGCGCGCTCGTCGTTGAGGATGCGGACCTCGTCGGCGAGGTTCTTCTCAATGCGGGCGATGGCCGCCTCCTCGATGGCCAGCGAGCGGGCGTCCTTTTCGGCGCCCTTGCGGGCGAAGATCTTGACGTCCACGACCGTGCCCTCGATGCCGGGCGGGCAGTAGAGGGAGGCATCGCGCACGTCGCCGGCCTTCTCGCCGAAGATCGCGCGCAGCAGCTTCTCCTCGGGCGTGAGCTGCGTTTCTCCCTTGGGCGTGACCTTGCCCACCAGGATGTCGCCGGGGCGGACGGCGGCGCCGATTCTCACGATGCCGCTCTCGTCGAGGTCGCGCAGGAAGGTCTCGCTGATGTTCGGAATATCGCGGGTGATCTCCTCGGGACCGAGCTTGGTGTCGCGCGCCTCCATCTCGAACTCCTCGATATGGATGGAGGTGTAGTAGTCCTCCTGCACGAGGCGCTCGCTGACCAGGATGGCGTCTTCGAAGTTGTAGCCGCGCCAGGGCATGAAGGCCACCAGCACGTTGCGCCCGAGCGCCAGCTCGCCGCGGTCGGTGCAGGGGCCGTCGGCGAGCACCTGCCCCTTGGCCACGCGGTCGCCGCGGCGGACGATCGGCTTCTGGTTGATGCAGGTGTTCTGGTTGGAGCGCTTGAATTTGATGAGCTGGTAGATGTCGCTGCCCACCTCGCGCGAGAGCTGGCCGGCGTGGGGCTCGCCCTCGACCCGGACGATGATGCGCTCGCTGTCGACCGAGTCCACGATGCCCGGGCGCTTGGCGAGGACGGTGGCGCCGGAGTCGCGGGCCACCACCGACTCCATGCCGGTGCCGACGATGGGAGCCTCGGCGCGGAGCAAGGGCACGCTCTGGCGCTGCATGTTGGCGCCCATCAGGGCCCGGTTGGCGTCGTCGTTCTCGAGGAAGGGCACCAGCGAGGCGGCCACCGAAACCAGCTGCTTGGGGCTGACGTCGATGTAATCCACCTCCGAGCGCGCCTTCAGCACGAAGTTGCCCGCCTGCCGGCAGTTGACCAGCTCGGGCACGATGCGCCCCTCGGCGTCGAGCTCGACGTTGGCCTGGGCGATGACATATTTGTCCTCTTCCCAGGCGGAGAGATAGAACGAGTACGGCTCGAACTCGATCGGGCGCTTGCGCTTGGCGCGCAGTTCGGCGTTCTGCTGCTCGACCTCATGCTTCTCGACGTGGGCGCCGACCTTCAGGCCGCTGTCACCGGCGTTGGTCACCTGGACGTAATCCACGACGCGGCCGTTGCGCACCTTGCGGTACGGGCTCTCGATGAAGCCGTACTCGTTGATGCGGGCGTAGCAGCTCAGCGAGCTGATGAGGCCGATGTTCGGCCCTTCCGGCGTCTCGATCGGGCAGATGCGGCCGTAGTGGGTGGTATGCACGTCGCGCACCTCGAAGCCGGCGCGCTCGCGCGAGAGGCCGCCGGGACCGAGCGCGGAGAGGCGGCGCTTGTGGGTGATCTCGGAGAGCGGGTTGGTCTGATCCATGAACTGCGAGAGCTGGCTGGAGCCGAAGAACTCGCGGATGGCGGCCATCACCGGCTTGGCGTTGACCAAGTCGTGGGGCATGGCGGTGGCCATCTCCTGATAGACCGACATCTTCTCCTTGATGGCGCGCTCCATGCGCACCAGGCCGATGCGGAACTGGTTCTCGAGCAGTTCGCCGACGGCGCGGACGCGGCGGTTGCCGAGGTGGTCGATGTCATCCACCGCGCCCTCGTTGCGGCGCAGCTTGAGCAGATAGCGGATGGTGGCGTAGAAATCCTCGGGATCGAGCGTGCGCTTGTCGAGCGGGGTGGCGTCGGCGGCGTCGTAAAGCTTGATGTTGAACTTGAGGCGGCCGACGCGGGAGAAGTCGTACTTGCGCGGGTCGAAGAACATGCCCTCGAACAGCGCCCGCGCGGTGTCGAGCGTCGGCGGATCGCCGGGCCGCAGCTTGCGGTAGATCTCGATCAGCGCCTCCTGCGGAGTCTTGATGCTGTCCTTGCGCAGGGTGACGGAGATGACGTTGCCCACCACGTCGCGCTCGGGGAAGAACAACTCGAGCGGGCCGCCGGCCGCGTACTTGGCCAGATCGGCGGCCTTGAGCGGGCTGTTGGCTTCCAGCAACACCTCGCCGGTTTCCCGGTTGACGATGTCCTTGATGGTGTACGCGTTCTCCAGGTCGGAAGGCTCGACCTCGAACTCGCTCACCTTGGCCTTCACCAGCTCGCGCAGCAGCCCGGCATTGATCTTGCGGCCGGCGTGCGCGACCTCCTCGCCCTTGGCGTTGAGCACGCGATGGGAGAGCTTCTGGCCCAGCAGGTTGTATTGCTTTTCCGGATCGCGGGCGGCGTCGAGCTGCCAATAGAGCTTGCCGTCGCGCATCTCGACCTTGTCGCAGGCGTGGAAGGTGCGCAGGATCTCCTCGTCGCTGCGCAGGCCCAGGGCGCGCAGGAAGATGGTGCCGAGGAACTTGCGCTTGCGGTCGATGCGCACGTACAGCAGATTCTTGTTCTCGTACTCGAACTCCACCCAACTGCCGCGGTAGGGGATGATCTTGCCGAGAAAGTAGGTGCGCTGGTTGGCGGTCTCGAAGAACGCGCCCGGCGAGCGGTGAAGCTGGCTGACGATCACGCGCTCGGTGCCGTTGATGATGAAGGTGCCGGTGTCGGTCATCAAGGGGATGTCGCCGAAAAAGACCTCCTGCTCCTTAATGTCGCGGATGCTCTTTTGCCCGGTCTCGGCGTCCTTGTCGTAGACGGTGAGGCGGATGGTGACCTTGAGCGGCGCCGAGTAGGTCGAGCTCTTGTCCTCGCACTCGGCGACGTCGTTTTTCAACTGCAAGCCGACGGGATCGCCGCACTTGTTGCAGAAGGTGACCACGTTGGCGTTGTAGGTGCCGCAGCGCGAGCACAAGATCTCGCCGGCGACGAAGGGATTGGTGACGATGGCCGCGCCGCAGTTGCGGCAGGTGGAGCGCAGGTGATGCAGGCCGCGCAGGTTGCCGCACTTGCACTCCCAGTTGCCGATGGAGTAGTCCACGAAATCGAGCTGGGACACGCCGCGGAAGTCGGTGATCGGGAAGACGGAGTTGAACACCGACTGCAAGCCTTGGTCCTCGCGCTCGCTCGGCAGCCGGTCCATCTGCAAGAAGCGCTCGTAGGAATTCTTTTGCACCTCGATCAGATTGGGAATCTGGATCGCGGTGGGGATTTTGGAAAAGTCTCGACGCTCGGGCATGCTCAAACTCCTTGGCCGGCCGGGGCGGGGACGAACCCGGCGAACCGATGAAAGGCGCGCGCCGGCGGCGGCGCCGGCGGGCACGATGAAAGCGCGCGAGGGCGGCCGCGCCGCGAAGACGCGGCGCGGCGGCCCCTGCGGAGCGGGCGACTACTTCACTTCGACGGTCGCGCCGGCGTCGGCGAACTTCTTCTTGATGGACTCGGCTTCTTCCTTGCTCACGCCTTCCTTGATGGTCTTGGGCGCGCCGTCCACCAAGTCCTTGGCTTCCTTGAGGCCGAGGCTGGTGACTTCGCGCACCGCCTTGATGACGTTGATCTTGTTGCCGCCGACGGCGGTCAGCACGACGGTGAATTCGCTCTTTTCCTCGGCGGGGGCGGCGGCGGCGCCCGCGGGCGCGCCGGCGCCGGCGACGACCACCGGAGCGGCGGCGGCGGCCGAGACGCCCAACTCCTCCTCGAGGCGCTTGACGAGCTGGGAAGCCTCGATCAGGGTCAGGTTTTTGATGCTATCCACCAAGGTTTGCAAGTCAGCCATGAGATCTCCCTCGAAAATAAAAATCGCGTCCGCCTATTCGGCGAACTTTTTTTGCTGCACCGCCTGATCGAGCACGACGGCGGTGTTGCGGCCGACGGCGCCGATGGCAGTGGCCAATCGTTGCGCCGGGGCCTGAATCAGGAACAAAAGCTTGGCCAGCAGCTCCTCGCGGCTGGGCAGGGCGGCCAAGGCGTCGATGGCGACGACCTCGCCCTCAACCAGCCCGACCTTGAGCGCCAAGGCCGGATTGTCCTTGGCGTACTTGCGCAGCGTCTTGGCCAGCGCCACCACATCGCCGCGGGTATAGGCGATGGAGTGGACGCCCCGGAGGTCGCGGAGCACGCCTTCGGCGGGCGTGCCGCGGGCGGCGCGCTCGGCGATGGTGTTCTTGATGACCCGGTACTTGCCGCCGGCGGCGCGAATCTGCTTGCGCAGCTCGAAATCCTGGGCGACGGTGAGGTGGTCGAAGCTGGCCAGGAGGATTCCCTTGGCGGCGGCGAGCTCGCCCTGCAGCCATTCGACGCGGGCTTGTTTTTCGGCTTTGGTCAGCGGCATGGCAACAATATCCGGATTAAGCTTTGGCGGCGGCCTCGATCTCCGCGGTGTCGAGCGGCACGCCCGGGCCCATGGTGGAGGTCAGGGTCACCGCGCGCAGGTACTTGCCCTTGGCGGCGGGCGGCTTGGCGCGCAGCACGCTGGTGAGCAAGGCGCGGGCATTCTCGCGCAGCTTGTCGGCGGGAAACGAGATCTTGCCGACCGCGGCGTGGATCAGCCCCTGTTTGTCGGTGCGAAACTCCACCTTGCCGGCCTTGATCTCCGCCACCGCCTTGGCGACCTCGAAGGTGACGGTGCCGGTCTTGGGGTTGGGCATCAAGCCGCGCGGGCCCAGCACCTTGCCCAGGCGGCCGACGGATTTCATCATGTCGGGGGTGGCGACGACGGCGTCGAAATCGACCCAGTTTTCCTTCTGGATGCGCTCGACCAAGTCCTCACCGCCGACGAAGTCGGCGCCCGCCTTCTCGGCGGCGGCCACCGCCTCCCCGCTCGCGATCACCACCACGCGCTTGCTCTTGCCCAGCCCGTGCGGCAGCACCACCGTGCCGCGCACCATCTGGTCGGCATGCTTGGGATCGACGCCGAGGCGGATGCTGAGCTCGACGGTCTCGTCGAACTTGGCGAACTTGACCTGCTGCAGCAGAGGCACGGCCTCGGCGAGCGGGTATTTGCGCGCCTGGACTTGCGCGCGCGCTTTTTCGATCTGCTTGCCGGTCTTAGCCATAGACGTTAGCTGACCTCAATGCCCATGCTGCGCGCGGTGCCGCGCACGCTCTTCACCGCCGCCTCCAGGCTGGCGGCGTTGAGGTCGGGCAGCTTGGTGTGGGCGATCTCTTCGACTTGGGCGGCGGTGACGCGGCCGACCTTGTCCTTGTTGGGGGCGCCGGAGCCCTTGGCGATGCCGGCGGCGCGCTTGAGCAAGTCGGCGGCGGGCGGCGTCTTGGTGATGAAGGTGAAGCTGCGGTCGTTATAGATGGTGATCACCACCGGCACCGCCATGCCCTCGAGCTCGCGGGCGCTGGTTTTGGCGTTGAACGCCTTGCAAAAATCCATCAGGTTGAGGCCGTGGGGACCGAGCGCGGTGCCCACCGGCGGCGCCGGCGTGGCCTTGCCGGCGGGAATCTGCAACTTGACCACGGCTTGAACTTTTTTCGCCATAAGCGCTTCTTATTGCTTCTCGACTTGCGTGAACTCCAATTCCACCGGCGTCTGGCGGCCGAAGATGGTGACCATGACCTTGAGCGTCTCGCGGTCTTCGTTGATCTCGTCCACCACGCCGCTGAAGCTGGCAAAGGGACCGTCGGTGATCTTGACGGTCTCGTTCTTTTCGAACTTGACCCGCAGGCGCGGATGCTCGGCGCCGGCCTCGAGCCGGTGCACGACTTGATCCACCTCTTCTTGCGAGAGCGGGGTGGGGGTCTGGCCGCTGCCGACGAAGCCGGTGACGCGGGGCGTGTTCTTGACCAGATGCCAGAGCTCGTCGGGCACCTTGCCCGCCTCGGTAGCGAGCTCGACCAGCACGTAGCCGGGATAGAACATGCGCGAGCTGACGACCTTCTTGCCGCCGCGGTGCTCGATGACGTCCTCGGTGGGGATCAGAATCTGGCCGATCTTGTCCTGCAGCCCGAAGGCCTCGACGCGGCTGCGCAAGCTTTCCGCCACCTTGCGCTCGAAGCCCGAGTAGGTGTGGATGATGTACCAGCGCTTGGTCGAGGTCGTTGGGGGCGGGGTATCCATCATTGCCGTGGGCATCGTCCTTAACGGCTCAAGCGGGTGAAGAAGACATCCACGACGTGGCTGAAGATGAGGTCCACGACGTAGAAAAACAGGCCGAAGATGGCCACGCTCACCAACACCACGACGGTGGTGCTGCGCACCTCTTTCCAGCCGGGGCTGGTGACCTTTTTCATCTCCCCGCGCACATCCACGTAAAAACCGCGAATGCGCGCGGAGAAGTCCTTCAGGCTCCCCGCCACGCCGCTCCTTTCCGCTACTGCCGTTGCCATGAAACTGTTACGCTCGTCCTCTCTCCGCCGCGCCGAAAATCCTGGTGGTGGCAGGGGTGGAGGGATTCGAACCCCCACATCCGGTTTTGGAGACCGGCGGTCTAGCCGTTAAACCTACACCCCTACGCTTCACGCTCGCCTACTTCACTTCCTTGTGCACCGTGTGCTTGCGGCAATGCGGGCAATACTTCTTCAGCTCCAGGCGCTCGGTGGTGGTCTTGCGGTTCTTGGTCGTCGAATAATTCCGGTTCTTGCAGTCCGGACATTGCAGCGTAATGATTTCCCGCATCGTCTATAGGTCCTTGTGGGGCTGCCTTCCTACGCCAGGATCTCGGCGATGGTGCCGGCGCCGACGGTGCGGCCGCCCTCGCGGATGGCGAAACGCAGTCCCTTTTCCATCGCCACCGGGGTGATCAGCTCGATTTCCAGCGCCACGTTGTCGCC